>CAJICM010000095.1_pt1 | contig 64488 bp, 59 predicted proteins | sample 9199691 | NCBI WGS metagenome assembly CAJICM01 (sample SAMEA7708338, study PRJEB35096) | sediment metagenome | biome: marine neritic benthic zone biome [ENVO:01000025]; feature: sediment [ENVO:00002007]; material: shallow marine sediment [ENVO:03000034] sea grass bed [ENVO_01000059] ...
ACCTGTTTAACAGCCGCAACCGACCGTTTGCGGCTGTTCGTTTAGGGTTTGTTGATCATGTTGGCAGCCAGGCACGCCAATGTTCGCCCGGTGTGTCCTGTTAGAGTGATCTTTGTGACGTCTCGTTAATATCCATTGTGCCAATCTCTGCGCCGGAATACCGGGTTTGGGGATGACGAACGATGGCGAACTGGGCATTTATTCTGATTGCCGTATTGGCAGCACTTTCCATGCTGGTGGTATTTAACTGGCGTCGGCCTGTTCACCTGCGCCGCTGCATTGTGATAAACCGGCCCGCAGAAGAGATCTGGTCGTCAATAGACTACCTGGCCGGTGACTTGTCCTGGCAACGGTATTTCAAGCGTGCCGAAGTGGATGACGAGGGCCATGTACGGGTTTTTCATCTGCTGAAACGAGATGATGACAGCGAAGTAGGCTGGGACCTGCAGTTCAAGATCCTTGAACGTGAGGTCGGCCGATCCATAAGCCTGCGCCGCGTTGGTATCGACAATATACCAAAGGATGACCGGTTGCTGGAACTGGATTTCGAGTTGCAGCCGCGGGCCAAGGGAACCCGAGTTGTGATCAGGGAAGAATGGGGTCCGCGGTCGTTGACGGGATTTGTGCTGGCCCATATGGACGCGGCATCGATGCTGGCCAGGCTGAAGAGCTGGGTTGAAACTGATCATGCCGAGCCAAGGGGGTCCAAGGGATGGTCATCCGGCATTATTTCCGGCGCCTCGCTGCTGGCTACCGCGGCGGCATTCTCGTTGTTGCTGGGCTGGCAAATCGGTGTCGTTTTCGTGGGGCTGCTGGTCCTTCACGAGCTGGGTCACCTGATATCATTCCGGATGATTGGCCAGCCTTGGGGCAAGATCATTTTTATGCCTTTTCTGGGGGGCGTGGCCGTGTCCCGCGTACCGCACTTGCGACTGGTAGATGATGCATTTTGTGCCATTATGGGGGCGGGACTGTCTGTTGTGGCGCTGATGCCGGCAGTCATCGTGACTGCATGGCAGGTCAGTTCGCCGGGTATAGTGCACACAGCGTATGTGATTGCTGCCATTGCGGGCGGGCTTAACCTGTTGAACCTTTTGCCGGTGTTCCCGCTGGACGGGGGTCGTGTGTTGCGTGCGGTAATGCAGTCTGTCCTGCCACGGCATGTGCGGGCGGCAATGTTTGCAGTGGCAGGCACTGTTGCAATTGGCGGGTTTTATTTTCAGAATCCCGTATTGGTTGCCATTGCAGTTGTCGCGTTTTTCCAGAGCACCCGGCTGGGCCCGGCCAGGCACGGTGTTGCACTAATGAAGCCATACGCGGCATCGGTCATGTGCGCAGCCTACCTGTCACTGGTCACGGTGCATGGTGTGGCAGCAGTCAGGTACTGGCCAAGCCTGGGGTGATTTGCATCGCGCAGGGTTGAACACCTGACGCGTGCGCGTTACCAGTGGTCTGCTTAAGTAATCCACAGCGGTTAAATATGCCCAGGCGACCGACTACCCGTTACAAGAACCTGATCGAAGAAGGCAGACTGGACTCAGATGCCGGTCAGCTTGCTGTTCTCAAGCAGCTGGATTCACTTGCCGTGCAACTTGATGGCTATGAATTGCCTGCTGCAGCCAACGGACTGGCGAGGTTGTTCAAACGCAAGTCTACCGGGACTGTTCCGCGCAGCATTTATATCTGGGGCGATGTTGGACGCGGGAAAACTCTGGTCATGGACCTGTTTTATGATGCCATTGCGCCAAAAACCAAGCGCCGAATTCATTTTCACGCCTTCATGCAGGAGGTGCATCGCGATATCCACGCTTACCGCAAGGACCAGGACAAGGGTCTGATTGATGCGGCTGCGGATCCTATTGCTGCGGTTGCTGCAAGCATTGCGTCCAAAGCCAGCGTCCTGTGTCTGGATGAGTTCCAGGTCAAGGACATTACCGATGCCATGATCCTGGGGCGGCTGTTCCAGGCGCTGCACAAGGCCGGCAGCGTCATTGTGGCGACATCCAATATTCCGCCCGACGAACTTTACCGCAACGGACTGAACCGCAATCTGTTTGAGCCGTTTATCGAGTTTATTCAATCTCGCTTCGATGTCATTCAGCTCAAGGGTCCGTCTGATTACCGGCTGGAAAAACTTTCAGGTGAAGAGGTGTACTTTTGCCCCCTGGGACCGGGTTCACTGGCGCGGCTGAAACTGTTATGGCACAAGGTGACGGGCTGCGATGACGGCCCGGCAGGAGAGCTTGAGGTGCAAGGTCGTGTGCTGACGGTGCCGCAGACGGCCAGGGGGGCTGCCTGGTTCACATTTTCCGAGTTGTGCGACAAACCTCTGGGATCAGCCGACTATCTGGCGATTGCCGAGGCATACAAGATCGTCTTCATAGAAGGCGTGCGGGAGCTGGGTGAAGCGCAAGGCAATGCGGCGCGGCGGTTTATAAATCTGATAGATACACTTTACGATGCGAAGGCGCGGGTGGTGATCAGTGCCGATACGCCGCCACCAGGCATCTACAGGTTCTCCGATACGCCGGTCGAGTTCGCCCGCACTGTTTCAAGATTGATGGAGATGCAGTCCGCGCAATGGTGGCAGCAAGCTGCACACGCGTCAGCGGAATAATTATCAATCAATCTGCCCATCATAAACCAATTGCTGTGTTCTAGTTACTTGCAGTGAGATCAGGTACGGTTTAGTAAATTGCCTTCTTTCGCACTGGCGAAAAGGTATCTTCGCAATGCGGTCGCCACGCCGGGACATGCCGGTCGGACCAAATGAGAACACCTGTTCGCGTAACTCACAGGGGAACGCACAATGGCGCGTAACAAAATTGCTCTGATCGGCGGCGGTATGATCGGCGGAACACTGGCTCACATGGCCGGTCTAAAGGAACTTGGCGACGTTGTTATTTTTGACATCGTTGAAGGGATGCCCCAGGGCAAGGCGCTGGATCTGGCTGAAAGCTCTCCGGTAGACGGGTTCGATGCGCAAATGACCGGTGTCAACAAGTATGAAGGCATCAAGGGAGCGGACGTGGTAATTGTCACCGCCGGTGTGCCTCGCAAACCCGGCATGAGCCGGGACGACTTGCTGGAGATCAATCTCAAGGTGATGAGCCAGGTCGGCGCGGGAATCAAGAAATATGCACCGAAGGCGTTTGTCATCTGTATCACCAATCCCCTGGATGTAATGGTCTGGGCCCTGCAGAAATATTCCGGATTGCCTACAAACATGGTTGTCGGTATGGCCGGGGTGCTGGATTCGGCACGGTTCAGGTATTTTCTTGCGGAAGAGTTCAAGGTATCTGTCGAAGATGTAACAGCCTTTGTGCTCGGCGGGCACGGAGATACCATGGTTCCGCTGGTGCGTTACTCGACGGTTGCCGGTATCCCGGTGCCTGATCTGATCAAGATGAAATGGTCGACCCAGAAACAGATCAACGACATTGTTCAGCGTACACGCGATGGCGGGGCGGAAATTGTTGGCCTGCTCAAGACGGGTTCGGCCTATTATGCTCCGGCAGCCTCAGCGATCGCGATGGCAGAAAGCTTCCTCAAAGACAAAAAGCGGGTTTTGCCCTGTGCGGCTCACATGACCGGCCAGTATGGACTGACTGACCTGTATGTCGGTGTGCCGACGGTCATTGGCGCAGGCGGGGTTGAACGAATTGTTGAAATCAAGCTTGATGCAGCCGAAAAAGCGGCCCTCAAAAAATCCATCAGTGCTGTTCAGGGGCTGATGGATGCGGCCAAGCAAATCGCACCTGACCTGACTTGATCACACTCTGGCGCAACGGCAGGCCTTTCGGCATGTGGCGTATCACGGACTTTGCGGCGTTGCGTTTCGGTTGTTCAATAGCCTACGAAACACACTCTAACGGGACTGGAACACAATGAACATTCATGAATATCAGGCAAAGGCACTGTTGAAATCATATGGCGTGCCGGTCTCCGACGGTGTGCCGATCATGCAGGCAAGTGAAGCAGAAGCCGCTGCCAAGTCGCTTCCCGGACCGGTCTGGGTGGTCAAGTCACAAATCCACGCGGGCGGGCGCGGCAAAGGCCGGTTCAAGGAACTGGATACAGACGCAGCTGGTGGTGTACGTGTGGTGAAGTCAGTTGAGGAAGTGGTCAAGAGCGCGTCCGAAATGCTGGGAAACACCCTGGTTACCAAGCAAACCGGCCCTGCTGGCAAACAGGTCAATCGGCTCTACATTGAAGACGGTGCAGATATTGCGCGCGAACTCTACCTGTCAATTCTCGTGGATCGGACCGTTGGCCGTGTCGCCTTCGTGGTGTCAACCGAAGGCGGCATGGACATTGAAGCAGTAGCGGAAGAAACGCCTGAGAAGATCATCACTGTTGCCATCGATCCAATCTCCGGTATCACTGATGCGGACGTGGCGAAACTGTGCGACGGGCTCAATCTGGAAGGAGCTGCTCGCGAAGACGCTCAGACGCTGTTTCCCACGCTTTACAAAGCCTACACCGAAACCGACATGAGCCTGCTGGAGGTCAATCCGCTGGTCACACTCGGTGATGGTCATCTGCGGGTGCTTGATGCCAAGGTGTCTTTCGATGGCAATGCAGAGTTCCGCCAGCCGGCTCTTGCAGAACTTCGCGACCTGACTGAAGAGGATGCCAAGGAAATCGAGGCATCTAAATACGACCTTGCCTACATCGCTCTCGATGGAGACATTGGTTGCATGGTAAACGGCGCGGGCCTTGCAATGGCAACCATGGATATCATCAAGCTCTATGGTGCATCACCGGCCAACTTCCTTGATGTGGGTGGAGGCGCTACAACCGAGAAAGTGACGGCCGCCTTCAAGATCATCACCTCCGACCCCCAGGTGAAAGGCATTCTGGTCAACATTTTTGGCGGCATCATGCAATGCGACGTGATTGCCGAAGGGGTCGTAACCGCTGTCAAGGAAGTCGGTCTGCAAGTACCGCTTGTGGTTCGGCTGGAAGGCACCAATGTTGAGCGTGGCAAGGAGATCATCAATGGCAGTGGATTGAACGTCATTGCGGCAGATGATCTTGACGATGCAGCGCAAAAGATCGTCAAGGCGGTGAAGGGGTGATTGCCGGCATGATATTGGATCTGCGCAAACTTGCCCTTGCAAGTGTATTGGTTGCGGTGACGATGCAAGCGGCAGGTACAGGGGCTCATGCGCAAGGCCCGGTTGATGACGAAGCCGATCCTGTTTTCGTGTTCAACAAGGTTTGCTATTCGCAGGTTCCGTCAATCGGGGCGATCAGGGATATGGCCACCAGGCTTGCCTGGCAAGCGCTGGAACAATCCGATCTGAAACCTTTCTCGCCGGATCCGAATCCGGAAGTGCTGGAAGGCTGGGATGTGCAGGTCGGCAAAAAGTTCTTCCGGCTGGGGCTGGTTCGAACCGCGGTAAGCGACAAGTTCAAGAAGGCGTTTCCGGATTTTGCAGATGGTGCTGCAACGTCTTGCACGCTGGTTCTCGATGGCGGCAGCAATGCGGTGACGGTTTCCCAAGGCATGCAGAAACTCGCCGGAAAAGAACCTGCCAGCAAGGACGTGCCCGACGGCGAATTCCGAACCACAACGTGGGCCGGTGGCAATGATGACTACAAGGTGTTCCTGATTTCCAAGGCAGCCGCCGCAGGTGAAACCGGGTTGTTGAACGTGACAATATTGGCAAAGGCAAAATAGCGCCTGGTGCATTTGAAAAAGCGCCGAATGACAGAAAGAAGTGAAGCGATGTCCATTCTTATCGACAAGACCACCAAAGTTCTCGTGCAGGGACTGACCGGCAAGACCGGCACGTTCCACACCGAGCAGGCGCTCGCCTATCACGGCACCCAGATGGTGGGTGGCATCCACCCGAAAAAGGGTGGTGAAACATGGACCGGCAAAGGTGGTGAAACACTTCCGGTGTTTGCAAGTGTGGCAGAAGGCAAACAGGCAACCGGTGCCAATGCATCCGTTGTGTACGTACCGCCGGCTGGCGCGGGCGCTGCTATCATCGAGGCAATCGAGGCGGAAATACCGCTCATTGTATGCATTACCGAAGGTGTGCCGGTAATGGACATGGTCAAGGTGAAAGCCCGGCTGGAAAAATCAAACTCGCGTTTGGTAGGACCGAACTGCCCTGGCATCCTGACGCCGAATGAATGCAAGATCGGCATCATGCCGGGCAATATCTTTTCAAAGGGGACCGTCGGCGTTGTATCGCGTTCCGGCACGCTGACTTACGAAGCCGTGTTCCAGACAACCAATGAAGGCCTCGGCCAGACAACTGCCGTTGGTATTGGCGGTGATCCGGTCAAGGGTACAGAGTTCATCGACGTGCTTGAGATGTTTCTTGCCGACGACGAAACCCAATCAATTATCATGATTGGTGAAATCGGCGGTTCGGCTGAAGAAGAAGCTGCACAGTTCCTTTCTGATGAGGCGAAAAAGGGGCGTTCCAAACCGGTTGCCGGGTTTATTGCCGGCCGCACGGCGCCACCCGGTCGTACCATGGGTCATGCGGGTGCGGTTATCTCCGGGGGCAAGGGGGGTGCCGAGGACAAGATTGAAGCAATGCGTGTCGCAGGTATTGCAATCGCGGATTCTCCAGCAACCCTAGGTAAAACACTGGGTCAGCGGTTGAAAGCTTAGCAAAAACGGCTATGTTGATCTGGCGCGGGCCGGTTCTTCTCCGCGCCAAAGTAAATCGATTAAGGCTCACTGCAGGTTTTTTGTCCGGCAGAGTAGGTAACATGGCCAAGACAGACGCGAACGACGTGTTCGAGCAAACGTCATTCCTTTACGGCGGAAACGCCCAATTCATTGAACAACTGCAAGCCGCGTACGAGCGCGATCCAAGTTCGGTAGATCCGGCCTGGCAGGAGTTTTTCGCAGATCTCGGAGACAACCCGGCCGACGTGGCAGCAAAGGCCGATGGTCCGAGCTGGGCGCGGACCGACTGGCCGCAACCGCTCAACGGCGAAATGGTATCGGTGCTGGATGGTGACTGGACCGCGGTTGAAAAATCCATTGGCGGAAAACTTGCAGGAAAAGCCGCTAAATCCGGCACCGCGCTGGAAGTTGAAGAACTTCGCAAGGCAACACTGGATTCCGTGCGTGCATTGATGATGATCCGCGCCTATCGCATGCGCGGACATCTGATTGCAGATCTTGACCCGCTGGACCTGCGTGAAAAGCAGCCGCACCCGGAACTGGATCCTGCTTCATACGGCTTCGGGCCCGATGATCTGGAGCGTGAAATTTTCATCGACAACGTGCTGGGCCTCGAGCGGGCCACGATCAACCAGATCGTGGCGATTCTGAAGTCGACTTACTGCTCGACCATGGCTGTTGAGTTCATGCACATGTCCGACCCGCGCCACAAAGCCTGGCTGCAGGAGCGTATCGAAGGTCCGGATAAGTCAATCGAGTTCACAGTATCCGGTAAAAAAGCCATTCTAAACAAGCTCATCGAGGCCGAAGGCTTCGAAGCATACCTGAATGTGAAATATACCGGCACCAAGCGGTTTGGCCTGGATGGCGGTGAATCAATCGTGCCGGCGCTGGAGCAGATCATCAAGCGTGGTGGCAATATGGGTGTCAGCGATATTGTGCTGGGCATGGCACACCGCGGACGACTGAACGTGCTGGCCAACGTGATGGGTAAGCCCTATACGGCAATCTTTCATGAATTCAAGGGTGGGTCATCCACTCCGGAAGAAGTCGAAGGCTCGGGCGATGTGAAGTATCACCTCGGTTCGTCGTCCGATCGGGAGTTTGACAACAACAATGTTCATCTGTCGCTGACGGCCAACCCGTCTCACCTGGAAATTGTTGATCCGGTGGTGCTTGGCAAAGCCAGGGCAAAGCAGGACCAGCTGGGCAGGGACCGCTCAAAGGTAATGCCGTTGCTTATCCATGGCGATGCCGCCTTTGCGGGCCAGGGCGTCGTGGCTGAGTGCTTTGGCCTGTCGGGACTTAGAGGCCATCGCTCAGGTGGATCGCTTCATTTCATCATTAACAATCAGATCGGCTTCACGACCAGCCCGATCTGGGCACGCTCGTCGCCCTATCCGTCTGACGTCGCGAAGATGATTGAAGCGCCGATTTTTCATGTAAACGGGGATGATCCGGAAGCCGTTGTCTACGCTGCCAAGATCGCGACCGAATTCCGCCAGACATTTGGCCACCCCGTTGTCATCGACATGTTCTGCTATCGCCGCTTTGGTCACAATGAAGCTGACGAGCCGGCATTCACCCAACCGGTCATGTACCGGCGGATTTCAAAACATGTGCCGGTGACCCAGCTTTATGCGCAAAGGCTGGTTGATGAGGGCAGTATTACCGATGCGGACTATGCTGACATGAAGGCTGCGTTCCGCAGTAGAATGGAAGGCGATTTCGAGGCTGCCGACAATTACAAGCCAAACAAGGCGGACTGGCTGGACGGGCGTTGGTCCGGTCTAACCACCACCAAAATAGACGATGACCCACGCAGGGGAAAAACCGGTGTAGATACCGGGAAACTGAAAAAACTTGGCGTGCAGATGTACACTGTTCCCGGTGATTTCAATATTCACCGGACCCTGAAGCGGGTAATTGATGGCCGACGAAAGGTGATGGAAGCCGGCGTAGGTCTCGATTGGGCAACTGCGGAATCTCTGGCTTTTGCCTCGCTGCTTGAAGAAGGCAGCAGGGTCAGATTGTCAGGACAGGATGTCGAACGTGGTACATTCTCACAGCGCCATGCTGTGTGGATTGACCAGGAGACCGAACGGCGATACGCGCCGCTAAAGCATTTGTCCGGTGAGAAATCCAGCGACTTTGAAATCATCAATTCAATGCTGTCGGAAGAAGCGGTCCTTGGTTTCGAATATGGTTACACACTGGCTGAACCGCGGACATTGGTGTTGTGGGAAGCGCAATTCGGAGACTTTGCCAACGGTGCTCAGGTTATTTTCGACCAGTTCCTGTCATCGGGAGAGCGCAAGTGGCTGCGTATGTCCGGTCTGGTTTGCCTGTTGCCACATGGCTATGAAGGCCAGGGTCCGGAGCACTCTTCAGCGCGGCTTGAACGCTTCCTGCAGCTGTGTGCCGAAGACAATATGCAGGTCGCCAATTGCACGACGCCTTCGAATTATTTTCATATTCTTCGCCGCCAGATGCATCGGGATTTTCGTAAACCGCTTATTTTGATGACACCGAAATCTCTGTTGCGCCACAAGAAATGCGTTTCAACACTGGATGAGATGGGACCGGATTCCTCTTTCCATCGTGTGTTATGGGACGATGCGGAGTATCATAAGGATTCGCCCATCAAACTGGTTAAGGACGAGAAGATCCGTCGCGTCGTCCTGTGTACCGGTAAGGTCTATTATGATTTGCAGGATGAACGGGAAAAGCGCGGTATCAATGACATCTATCTGATGCGTGTGGAACAGCTTTATCCGTTCCCGGCCAAAGCGTTGGTGAATGAACTTTCGCGTTTCAAAGATGCAGAAATTGTGTGGTGTCAGGAAGAACCGCAAAACATGGGGTCATGGACGTTTATTCAACCCTTTATGGAATGGGTTCTGAACCGGATCGAGGCGAAACATCGCCGTCCAAGGTATGCGGGCAGGCCTGCATCAGCCTCAACGGCAACCGGACTGATGAGCCGTCATTTGAAGGAACTTGCGGCGTTTCTTGAAACGGCGCTTGGTGAGGCAGAGTTGGGCTAGGGAAAGGCTGTTGAGACTTGCAATCTTCCTGGCTGAACGAATTGTGTATCTTTGTTGCTGCCATGTTCCGACCTGGTGGCAACAGTCTTTAAAGGACGGACTTGATGTCGAATGAAATCCGAGTGCCAACACTGGGCGAATCCGTAACAGAAGCAACAATTGGTCAATGGTTTAAAAAGCCCGGTGAGGCAATTGCCGCAGATGAGCCGCTGGTGGAGCTGGAAACAGACAAGGTGACGGTTGAAGTGCCGGCACCTGCTGCAGGCGTGATGGGCGAGATACTGGTCCAGGAGGGCGATACGGTCGAAGTTGGCGCACTGCTTGGAACCGTGGCCGAAGGAGACGGCGCTGCACCCGCACAGCCGGCTGCGACCGAAAAACCCGCAGCAGCATCGCCTGCACCTGCCGCTGGTGCGCCTGCCGTTGCAGCGGCACCTTCCGCTGCCAAGTTGCTGGCTGAAAACAAAATGTCGGCTGACCAGGTTGCCGGGTCTGGCAAACGTGGTCAGGTGTTGAAGGGCGATGTGCTTGAGGCGCTTGAAAAAGGCACCAAGGCTCCTGCACCGGCGCCGGCAGCGCGGGCACCATCTTCGGAAGAGGATGCGCCACGTGAAGAGCGGGTAAAAATGACCCGTCTGCGCCAGACTATTGCGCGGCGATTGAAAGATGCCCAGGACACGGCAGCCATGCTGACCACCTTCAACGAGGTGGACATGAGCGCGGTCATGGACCTGCGCAAGCGCTACAAGGAACTGTTTGAAACGAAACACGGTGTAAAGCTTGGTTTCATGGGCTTTTTCACCAAGGCAGTGTGCCATGCACTGAAAGAAGTGCCGGCGGTAAATGCTGAAATTGACGGTACTGACATCGTCTACAAGAATTTCTGCCATGTGGGCGTTGCTGTTGGTACCGCCAAGGGTCTTGTTGTTCCGGTGGTGCGCAATGCCGACGACATGTCGATTGCCGAAATTGAAAAAGACATTACCCGTCTTGGAGGCCTGGCGCGTGATGGTCAGCTTTCTATGGCGGATATGCAGGGCGGCACGTTCACGATATCCAATGGCGGGGTTTATGGCTCGTTGATGTCAACACCCATCCTGAATGCGCCGCAATCGGGTATTCTGGGCATGCACAAAATCCAGGAGCGTCCGATGGCGGTAAGCGGCGAGGTCAAGATACGGCCGATGATGTATCTGGCGCTTTCCTACGATCACCGTATCGTCGACGGCAAAGAAGCCGTGACATTCCTGGTGCGGGTGAAAGATTCGCTGGAAGACCCGGAACGCCTTGTGCTTGACCTGTAAGGAATAAATATCATGTACGATCTTGTTGTAATCGGCACTGGTCCCGGTGGCTATGTGGGTGCGATCCGGGCTGCCCAGCTCGGCATGAAGGTTGCGGTTGTTGAAAAACGTGCAGCCCACGGTGGTACCTGCCTGAATGTTGGCTGTATACCATCAAAGGCATTGTTGCACGCATCGGAACTTTTCGAAGAAGCCGGACACGCGTTTCAGAACATGGGTATCAAGGTGTCGGCGCCGAAAGTCGACATGAAGCAAATGCTCAAATTCAAGAATGACGCTATCGACGGCAATACCAAGGGCATCGAATTTTTGCTCAAGAAAAACAAGATTGATGCGTTTCACGGCACCGGCAAGATACTCGGTGCGGGCAAGGTTGAAGTGACGCCTGACAAAGGCGATGCGCAAGTTCTCGAGACCAAGAACATCTGCATTGCAACCGGGTCGGATGTGGCACAGTTGCCGGGTATCGAGATCGACGAAAAGCAGATCGTCTCGTCAACGGGCGCACTGGAGCTTTCCAAGGTGCCTGGACATATGGTGGTGGTCGGTGCCGGCGTTATCGGACTGGAACTGGGGTCGGTGTGGCGCAGGCTTGGTGCCAAGGTGACCGTGGTTGAGTTTCTTGACCGCATACTGCCGGGCATGGACAGCGAGGTTGCCAAAAAATTCCGGGTCATCCTGGGCAGGCAGGGATTTGAGTTCAAACTCGGCTCAAAGGTAACCGGGGCCAAGACCTCCAGATCAGGCGTCAAGGTAACCATAGAACCGGCCAAGGGCGGCGATGCGGAAACCCTTGATGCCGACATTGTTCTGGTCGCCATCGGCCGGGTGCCATTTACTGATGGCCTGGGACTGGAAGAAGCCGGGGTTGCGGTAGATGACCGCGGGCGTGTCGTGGTGGATGACCATTTTGCCACCAATGTGCAGGGCATATTTGCCATTGGAGACGTGGTACGCGGTGCCATGCTGGCCCATAAGGCGGAAGAAGAAGGTGTTGCGCTGGCGGAGCTGCTGGCCGGTCAGGCCGGTCATGTGAATTATGGCATCATTCCAGGCGTGGTTTACACCTATCCCGAAGTGGCGTCGGTGGGGAGAACCGAGGATGAACTCAAGGAAGAGGGGGTGGCGTACAAGTCAGGCTCGTTCCCGTTCATGGCCAATGGTCGCGCCAAGGCCAACCAGACCACAGACGGTTTTGTGAAGGTACTGGCGGATGCCAAGACAGATCAGGTCCTGGGGGTTCACATTCTGGGTCCACAAGCCGGTGAGCTAATCCATGAATGCGCCGTGCTGATGGAGTTTGGCGGGTCTGCGGAAGACCTTGCGCGCACCTGTCATGCACATCCGACCCTGTCAGAAGCGGTGAAGGAAGCAGCGCTGGCGACCGACAAGCGCGCCATTCATTCCTAGAGCATTTCTCACAAAAATGGATACAGGTTTTGGGAAAAAGAAATGCGACAACAAAGGGATAGAGCGCGGTTTTGATTCAATCAAAACCTGTTTCGCTCAAGATCAGATCTCTGACTCCGGCATCAACCTGGTGCCGTCTATCATGCGCGTGTAACTGAACGGTGCAGGATCCACCACGGGTGTCCTGCCAGTTACGAGATCGGCCACCAGCTTGCCGGCGCCGGGCCCGATACCGAAGCCGTGGCCTGAAAACCCGGTTGCCAGAAACAGGCCCGGTATCTGGTCGATACCGGATATGACCGGCACGGCATCAGGTGTCACGTCAATGATGCCTGCCCACTTGTTGGTGATGGTGGCCCCTGCGAAGCCAGGATGATCGGTTGCGAGTTCATTCATGCATTCGGCCAGCACCCGGTCGACAGGTTTCGGATCAAGCACGCGCACTTTTTCAAATGGCGATACGTCATCCAGCGACCAGCGGGATGCCAGCATGGCCTCGGAAATGAACCGCTTGCCGACGCGCAGTTTCAGGTGTGGCCATTCCGAACGCAGTGCCGGCAGGAATGCTTTCAGGTATTTGAACGAAGCCGGGATAATATCAGATACCGTAATGGCATTGTGGGCGATGCTGTATCCACCATCTGCGCGTTTGCGAACGGCGTATTTTCCACCGGCAAAAGAGGTGGCATAGGGTAAATCCAGAGGCTCTGTCGCCTGCACATTGGACAAGGTGATAAGTTGCGGCAAATCCAGCCCCAGGTTGCCCAGGAACCGCCTGGACCAGGCTCCGCCTGCATAGACGACAGATGAGCATCTGACATAGCCGCGCTCGGTCATGACGCCGGAGACCTTTCCGGCTTCGGTGCTGATGCCGCGAATCGCCCAGCCGGTGAAAATACGTGCGCCCCGGTTGCGGGCTGCCCCGGCAATGGCGGGAGCTGCGCGTTGTGGTTCCGCGCGGCCATCGCTTTCAGTATACAGTGCGCCTGCAAACCGGGCGCTGGCGCCTGGTACCAGCTTGTCCAGCTCCGCGCCGCGAACAATGCGGGAGTTGACCTGAAAGGGCCGGGCGTTTTTTGCAGCCCAGGCTTCGCGCAACTGGAGGCCTTTTTCGTCGGTCTCCATATAGGCGATGCCGCACTGGGTGAATCCGGTTTCAGAACCGGTGCGGTCAGTCATTCCGCGCCACAGGCGCAGTGATTCAACGATCAACGGCATTTCTCGGCTGTCGCGACCCATTTGCCGGCACCAGCCCCAGTTGCGTCCTGACTGTTCGCCGGCAATGCGCCCCTTCTCGAACAAGGCGACTTTCGCTCCGCGTTCGGCCAGCTCCAGTGCGGTGCAGGTGCCAATGATGCCACCGCCGACAATGGCGACGTCGACAACATCAGGCAGGTCTGTGTCGGATTCAATGAATTGTGGTAACGGCAGCATGATGGCGCGAGCATATGGTTGGCGAACATCCGTTGCCAAGTAGAATCAAGATACCGTCAACCAGCTCTTGGATGTGCCTTGTCGTATTGCGACAGCAGGTGTTCGCGGTCCACCCCGGTGTAGACCTGCGTTGTTGAAAGGCTGGCATGGCCAAGCAACTCCTGAATGCTGCGAAGATCTGCGCCAGCGCCGAGCAGATGGGTGGCAAACGAGTGGCGAAGCGCATGCGGAGTTGCGGTGTCCGGCAGGCAAAGTGCGGAGCGCAGCTTCTGCAGCAGAAGCTGGATGTTGCGCGCGTTCAGCCTGCGGCCCTGCTTGCCGATGAACAGCGGGCCTTCGGGATCGAGACCGGGTGTTAAATCCAGATAGTCCTGCACCGCTCTTGCCGCCGCGGGCAGGACCGGCACGAGTCGGGTTTTGTTGCCCTTGCCCACAATGCGCAGCACGTCGTCATTGGGTGGCACGGGTGCTTCATGCCGGTTCAGGTTAAGCGCTTCCGATATGCGAAGTCCGCAACCGTACAGCAGCATCAAGACAGCCGTGTCGCGGGCGACGAGCCATGGTTCGGCTTTGTCAGAAGTGCCGGTTCCGGTGAGGTTCATGACTTTCTTTGCGGCAGCCGCATTCAACGGTTTGGGAATGGCATGGGGCAACTTGGGCGAGCGTAGCGTGGCGACGGCCGGATTGCGCAGAATGCCTTCATTGTCCAGCCAGCGGTACAATGTGCGGATGGCGGACAGCTGCCGGGCCATGGTGCGGCTTTCAACCCCGGATTGTCGTCTGGCTGCCATGAAGGCGCGAAAGTCCAGCGGCTTGAGCGTCTCCAGATCGCGCAAGCTGGCCGGCGAACCCAGATGCTCCGACAGGAAGCTGGTGAACTGGGTGACATCGCGGATATAGGCATCCAGCGTGTGCGGACTGACCTGCTTTTCAACATGCAGATGCCCGATCCAGGCGACGATTTTTGCAGCAGCATCGCCTGCGGCATTGAACTGGATGGATCGGTCGGCTGTTGTCATGCGCCCAGACTAGCAGCATGTGGTTAATGTGATACTGATGTTGGCGTTGCTTGTTTCACGCGACCGACTTGTCTCTGCAACACAGGCGAACATCAAAAATTGTCCGGCCGGATCACTGTGAATTTCAGACCGATTACTCAATGAGCCCGATCTTTCGGTAGCCATCCAGCCAGTGTTCGGCATCTTCCGGTTGCTTGCACATCCGCGCATGTGTCGATGCATAGAAAGTGAACCTGGTGTCCTTGGGCCGGAAACTTTCGAATATGACCATGGCGTCGCGGGCTGCGTCCATCTGGCCCAGTTGAGCGTAATTAGCTGCCAATGGCACATACATGTGCGCCGGTGGACTTTGCCAGCTTTTGTAGATTTCCACGGCACGGCGATAGTCACCCAGCATGTAGCAGGCTTCGGCACATTGTTCGTAATAGTGATACGGCGTCTGTGGATCGTAGCGCAACGCATTTGTCATCTGTTCCACACCTGCCGCGGGATTGCCAAGGTAGCTCAACACATAGCCGCGGCTGAGCATGGCGATGATGTCATTGGGATTGAGTGAAGCGCCCTTCATCGAGTGCAAGTCGGCAAGATCATGCATCCCGGCCAGAATATAGACCGTTCCGGCCGTCGCATGGATGAAGTGATCGTCCTTGCCCGTGGCAAGGGCGCGCTCGACGCTTGCAACTGCAGCTCCTGTCGGGTCTTCGCCAATCGGATTGATCGTATAGAGGCTATAGGAATGTGCCAATGCGATGTAGGCATGAGCATGGGCGCAGGCTGGGTCAATCTCGATTGCGTCCGAAAGAAGCTGCAAAGCTTTCGGGTCCTGTCCAGTTGATTGATCATACAGCCAGCGCCCATGCAGATAGCGGTCATAGGCGGACAGGTCCTCGCTCGCCCGGCTGCGCACGGCCTCTACCAGGGCGCCCTGCAGCTTTGCAGGCAGCACGGCAACGATTGTTTGTGTGATCTCGTCCTGCAAATCGAAGATGTCCTTCAATTCCCGGTCGTACCGCTCTGCCCAGATGTGCTTGCCAGTTTCCGAATCAATCAGCTGGGCTGTAACCCGCACCCGGCTGCCGGCCCTGCGGACACTGCCCTCGACGATGTAGGCAACCCCGAGGTCTCTTCCGATATCGGTAACTTTTTGCAATTTGTTCTTGTAGAAGAAAGAGGAATTGCGCGCGATGACAAACAGCTCGCGAAAGCGGCTGAGTTCCGTGATGATATCTTCGGTTATGCCGTCAGAAAAATATTCCTGATCTGGATCCCCGCTCATATTGTTGAAGGGCAACACCGCAATCGAGGGCCGCACACCCCTGTCCGATGCCTCGCCTTGCGCGTGCCTTACTGCATTCTGGCCGCCTGATTGCCAGCGCCATACCGCAATCGGGCGGTCGATGTTCTTCAAATTCTGTTCGCCAATATCCACGAATACCGCGTCAGTCTTGGTATGAACATTCTGGTAGACCATGTTTGAGATGCAGATGCCGCCCGGCTTCGCAAGTGCCTCGAGGCGGGCGGCAACGTTGACGCCGTCGCCGTAGACGTCGTCATCATCAATCATCACGTCGCCGAGATTGATTCCGATGCGAAGCTTGACAGGTCCGTCGCTCTCAGCGAGCGCCCGCTGGACGGCGTCGGCGCAATCCACGGCATCCACGGCGGAGGCAAATTCCACCAGCACGCCGTCGCCCATAAGTTTGACGATGCGGCCATTGTGCCTTGCCACCAGGGGATCGAACAGGTCTGCCCTGTGGGCCTTCAGGGTGGCGAGTGTTCCAACCTCGTCTGCAGCCATGAGCTTGGAGTAACCGACGACATCTGCGGCCATTATAGCGGCGAGCCTGCGCTCCATTACAATCCCTCCAGGTGGGGCCAGACTATCGATCATGCAGTCGAAAATCCACCCGGGAGAGGGAAGCGGACAATGTCCTGCCATGGTGCTGACGGGCAAACTGTTTCAGTTGCACAGCCAAGATTCGACACCGCCAGGATGGCAGTTTGCCAGGTCGCTTTACGACAGCCGTCTACAGAATTTTCTGCCCGGTTTTGGCCCAGTCGGCGGTAAATGCTTCAAGGCCTTTGTCAGTGAGAGGATGCTTGACCAGTGCCTTCAAAGTTGCCGGTGGCACCGTCGAAACATCTGCTCCGGCCAGGGCTGCCTGCTTGACGTGGTTTACGGTCCGGATCGAGGCAGCCAGAATTTCGGTGCGGAAATCGTAATTGTCGTAAATCTGGCGGATTTCCTCGATCAGTTCCATGCCGTCGAGACCTATATCGTCAAGCCGGCCAATAAACGGGGAAATGAAAGTCGCACCGGATTTGGCGGCCAGCAGTGCCTGGTTGGCGTTGAAGCACAGGGTGACATTTACCATGGTGCCTTCGCCTGAGAGTGTGCTGCAGGCTTTAAGGCCATCCCAGGTCAGTGGCACCTTGATGGTGACGTTGCTGGCGATTTGTGCCAGATGGCGGCCTTCGGCAATCATGCCGTCAGCATCCAGTGCGACAACTTCAGCTGATACCGGTCCGGGGATCATCTTGCAGATCTCCGCGATGGTTTCCTTGAAATCGCCGCCGGACTTGGCGACCAGCGACGGGTTTGTTGTCACGCCGTCTAGCAGACCCATGGCAGCGAGTTCGCGAATCGCATCAAGGTCTGCGGTATCGGCAAAGAATTTCATGAAAATGGTCCGTTGAGTTTGTGGTGAAAGTTGGCGCGAACCTAGAGCACTTCTTGCTCAGATGGAAGTATCTGAGTGACCAGTGTCGGGACCCTGGTGTTGACCCACGAGCATAGTCTCAGGCCGAGGGCGAGTTGATGTTGCGGTCCGTGTGGTTGATCCCGGTGCCGGATTGCGCCAGCTTGGACTCGCATGACAACCGATTCCACAGTTCAGGTATTGCTGCCCCTGGCGCTGGATGATGCCTACACCTACCTGGTGCCGGAAGGCATGGTGCTGGGTGAGGGTGACTATGTGCGAGTGCCGCTGGGCCCGCGGCAGGTGATCGGTGTGGTCTGGGCTGTTGGCGGCGACACACCCGATTCGGCGAAGCTGAGGGCTGTCAGCGAAAAATTTCCGGCACCGGCAATGCCTGACCTGCACCGGCAATTCATTGGCTGGGTTGCACAATATTACCTGGAACAGCCGGGATCGGTTTTGCGTATGGCATTGCGGGTGCCGGAGGCCCTGGGCGGGCCAAGGCAGCAAATCGCCTACCGGGCAACCGGCAGCGAACCGGGTAAAATGACACCGCAACGTGCCCGAGTGCTTGAGGTAGCCGGTGATGGACTGGCCAGGCTCGCGACCGATCTTGCACACGAGGCAGGTGTCGGTGCATCGGTTGTCAAAGGTCTGTTAAAAACCGGTGCGCTGGAGGCTGTAACGCTGCCGGCCATGGCGGCATTTGCCGAACCTGAACTGAACCACAGCCGGGTCGAACTGTCACAAAGCCAGACGCGTGCTGCGGGCGATCTGCGCAAGGCGGTAACGGCACGCCGGTTTTCGGTGTCGCTGCTGGATGGTGTCACCGGATCAGGCAAGACGGAAGTGTATTTCGAGGCGATGGCGGCCGCCCTTGCGCAAGGCCGGCAAGTGTTGTTGTTGCTCCCCGAAATCGCCTTGACGGGCACCTTCTTGCGGCGGGTAGAAGAGCGTTTTGGTGCGCCGCCGGCGGAATGGCACTCTGCGGTGCGTCCAAGAGAGCGCGAACGGGTGTGGCGTGGTGTTGCCAATGGTGAGGCACGCATTGTCGTCGGGGCGCGTTCCGCGCTGTTTCTGCCATGGCTGAGGCCGGGCCTGATTGTGGTGGATGAAGAGCACGAGCCAGCCTTCAAGCAGGCAGAAGGTGTAAACTACCACGCCCGTGACATGGCGGTACTGTACGGGTCTCTGGGCGAATTTCCCGTGGTGCTCGCGTCTGCCACACCGTCGCTGGAGAGCTTGTGGAATGCTGGCAAGGGCCGCTATGCCCACGTTCGCCTTGAAGCGCGCTTCGGCAAGGCCCAATTGCCAGACGTCGAACTGCTGGATATGCGAGCACAGAAAATGCCGTCCGGCGAATGGATGGCGCCGCCACTGGTCGAGTCGGTCGCGGAAACGCTGGGCGAGGGTGATCAGGCCCTGTTGTTTTTGAACCGGCGCGGCTATGCACCGCTGACCTTGTGCAGGATGTGCGGATTTCGTCTGGCCTGCCCACACTGTGCCAGCTGGCTGGTGGAACACAGGTTCAGGGGCAGACTGGCCTGCCATCATTGCGGACACGAGGAACCGGTGCCCGATACCTGTCCCTCGTGCGGCAAAGAAAAGACCCTGGTTCCCTGCGGGCCGGGGGTAGAGAGACTGGCAGAAGAAGCCATACAACGTTTTCCGGATGCAAAGATCGCGATACTGTCATCGGATTTGTCACGCGGCAGCTTGCTGAAAGAGACTTTACGCGACATTGCGCGCGGAGACTACAACCTGATCATCGGCACCCAGCTTGTCGCCAAGGGGCATCATTTTCCGCAACTGACACTGGCGGGTGTCATAGACGCTGATCTGGCGCTGGAAACAACAGATCCCCGTGCTGGTGAACGCACCTGGCAAATGTTGGCCCAGGTATCGGGCAGGGCAGGGCGTGGCGACAAGACGGGACGTGCGCTGGTGCAGACATACATGCCCGATCATCCGTTGATGCGGGCACTGGCTGCTGGTGATCGTGACGGCTTCCTGGCTCACGAAAGCGACATCAGGCAACGTGCAATGTTGCCGCCGTTCGGACGCATGGCGGGCATCGTCATATCCGGTGTCGATCGCGGTGAAACCGAGCGCTTTGCACAAGGCCTTTTGCGAATAGTGCCTGTCGCCAAGGATGTACAGGTGCTTGGCCCGGCGCCAGCACCACTGTCCATGGTGCGCGGACGTCACCGGTTTCGATATCTGGTGATGTGCGCGCGCGATGTGGATATACAGGCCTATCTCCGCCAGTGGCTGGCGGGGATCAAACCCAGGGGATCGCTAAGGCTTGCCATAGATGTCGACCCCTACAGCTTCCTATAGAAAGATGGGATCAGAAGATCCTATGTTGCCCCAACTCCTGGTAGGCGACCTGCGCGCGGAAGGAATATACTTGTCTGCCTTGGTGCGCTTTGTTTCAACGGAATCCGCGTAATGGAGGGCTGCCTTCGGCAGCTTCTTCGCGTAAATCCCGGCGTTGTAATAGGCAACAGACCCGCGGTTCAGGGCTTTCTTCAGATAGCGCAATCCGTAGTGCAGATTTGTGTCGGGGTCATACAATTCTTCGCAAGCGCCTTTGTACCCGATGCCGCGTGCCGTCTGGCATTTTAGCTGCATCAAGCCAATTTCACCTGCTGCGCCGGTCACATTGGGCCGAAAGCTTGATTCTTGCAGCACAACAGCAAGGGCAGTGTCGATCGGCACACCGGCGCCGGTGGCATGAACTTCTATCTTTGCCAGAATAACCGGACGCTTGCGGCTTATTTTGGAGCGTGGCTTGACGAATTTTTTTTGCTTTGCCGCCGCACCTGATTTGGCCTTCGTTGTGGTCTGGGAAGTAATGGACTTGATCTTGCCGGTGGAAACCGGAGGCATAGCCATTGCAGTCAACGGCAAGCAAAAGGTTGCCAGCAGCGCACCAGCGCTCAAGATTTTTTTCGATGTCATTGCAGAAATACTCCAGTAGTCAGTTACTGACACAGGTTGCGCAAATGGCATCCATGGCGTCGGTGTGCCAGCCTTCGACTGACAGCAAATTACTTTTTAATCATAAGTTACAGTCATCTGGATGTGTCGCCGCATGACTGTCCCTGGCCGCCCGGCACAGGACCTAATGAAAACCTGAGCCGTAGTTGGCGCCTTTATCGATAGATTGAAGGCAACATTGTGTCATTGATTGCGGCAATCCGCCGCCATGTCACAGTTGCGCCATGCACATGCCTGTGCTAGATCGAGCGCGCAACTGGGAAAGCGCGGCTTGCCGGGTAAAAACGGTTGCGGGGAATTACCAAAACAAGTCAGGTATTTGCGCCACGTCTGGCGTTATCTTTAGTCCGCAAACAGTCAAAACGAGTACATCTCCACGTGACGGCTCAAGAACAAAAAGCAACAGGCATGCCGGGGCGTTACGCAACGGCACTGTTCGAATTGGCCCAGGAATCCAATGCGATTGGCCAGGTTTCGGCTGATCTGGATGCATTTGCAGCCATGCTGGATTCATCCGAAGATCTGACACGGCTGGTGCGCAGTCCGGTTTTTGGCGCCAACGAACAGGTCGCGGCACTGAATGCCGTGTTCGCGCAAGCCGGTATCACGTCAATTGCAGCTAATTTTATCAAGCTGGCGGCCAAGAACCGCCGGCTGTTTGCCGTAGGCCAGATGATCGGAGCCTACAGATCCCTGGTTTCAGCTTCGCGTGGTGAAATTGCCGCTGAAGTTGTCTCTGCCGGAAAACTTACTGCAGCACAGCTGTCCAAGTTGAAAGCAGAACTCAAGGCTTCGGTGGGCTCCGATGTAGAGCTTGCCAGTACTGTTGATCCGTCGATACTCGGCGGGCTCATCGTCAAGGTCGGCTCTCGCATGGTCGACAATTCACTTCGTACCAAACTTCAGAACCTCAAGGTTTCCATGAAAGGGGTCAGCTGATGGATATCCGCGCCGCCGAGATTTCCTCCATTCTCAAAAAACAGATAAAGGATTTTGGCAAAGAAGCCCAGGTCTCCGAGATCGGTCAGGTCTTGTCCGTTGGTGACGGTATCGCCCGTGTCTATGGTCTGGACAATGTTCAGGCCGGTGAGATGGTCGAATTTCCCGGCGGTATTATGGGCATGGCCCTGAACCTCGAAGTTGACAATGTTGGCATCGTTATTTTCGGTTCTGACCGAGACATCAAGGAAGGTGACACCGTTAAACGGACCGGCGCCATCGTGGAAGTGCCGGTGGGCAAGGAACTGCTTGGTCGTGTGGTTGACCCGCTGGGCAACCCGATTGACGGTAAAGGTCCGATCAATGCCAAACAGCGCGAGCGTGTGGATGTCAAGGCACCGGGAATTATTCCACGCAAGTCCGTGCATGAACCGATGTCCACTGGCCTCAAGGCAGTGGATGCCCTGATCCCCGTTGGTCGTGGTCAGCGCGAACTGGTGATTGGTGACCGCCAGACCGGCAAGACAGCCATCCTGCTCGACACCATGCTCAATCAGAAGCCAATTCACCTGAGTGGTCCGGAACAGGACAAGCTGTATTGTGTTTATGTGGCATGCGGCCAAAAGCGCTCTACGGTTGCGCAGTTTGTGAAGATTCTGGAGGACAATGGGGCGCTTGAATATTCCATCATTGTTGCTGCCACAGCTTCTGATCCGGCTCCACTGCAGTTTCTGGCGCCATTTGCCGGGTGTACGATGGGCGAATACTTTCGTGACAACGGGATGCATGCGCTGATCGGTTATGATGACCTTTCCAAACAGGCTGTGGCCTATCGCCAGATGTCCCTATTGCTGCGCCGTCCCCCCGGTCGTGAAGCCTACCCCGGTGACGTTTTCTATCTACATTCGCGCTTGCTGGAACGGTCTGCGAAGCTGAATGAAGATAATGGTGGAGGTTCGCTCACGGCACTGCCGATTATTGAAACACAGGCCAATGACGTGTCCGCCTATATTCCGACCAATGTGATTTCGATCACAGACGGTCAGATCTTCCTGGAAACAGACTTGTTCTATCAGGGTATCCGCCCTGCTGTGAATGTGGGTCTGTCTGTGTCGCGTGTGGGTTCCGCGGCCCAGATCAAGGCGATGAAACAGGTTGCAGGCAAGATCAAGGGCGAACTGGCCCAGTATCGTGAAATGGCAGCGTTTGCCCAGTTTGGTTCGGACCTTGATGCATCAACACAGCGTTTGCTGAACCGTGGTGCGCGTTTGACCGAGTTGCTGAAGCAGCCGCAGTTCTCGCCGCTCAAGACGGAAGAGCAGGTTGTCGTGATCTATGCCGGTGTGAACGGCTACCTCGACGATATCGCGGTCAACCAGGTTAGTGAATTCGAGCAGGGCCTGTTGCGCCTTGTACGCGACAGCCATGCCGATCTGCTGGACGAGCTGCGCACGAAAAAGGAAGTTACCGACGAGATTGGCGACAAGCTGAAATCAGTCGTTGACGACTATGCCAGGGCTTTTGCGGCCTGATCCGCGCTGTTCGTAGAGATCAACTGAGGGAAAATCAGGGACTATGGCCAGCCTCAAGGACCTAAGAAACCGGATCGCATCGGTTAAGGCAACGCAGAAGATCACCAAGGCTATGCAAATGGTGGCGGCTGCGAAACTGCGCAAGGCGCAGGAAGCTGCGGAAGCAGCGCGCCCCTATGCCTCGCGCATGGGCAGCGTACTCGCCAATCTGTCGGCGGCCATGGAAGGCCGTGAAGGTGGGTCCGCACTGATGGCCGGTACGGGCAGGCAGGATACACACCTGTTGATCGTCTGTACTGCTGAGCGCGGGCTTTGCGGCGGTTTCAACTCCAACATTGCCAAGCTTGCCCGCGAACATGTCGAGAATCTGGTTCGCGAGGGCAATACAGTCAAGATTATCTGTGTTGGCAAGAAGGGGTATGACGTTCTGCGACGTCAATACGACCATCTTGTCGTGGATCGCGTCGATCTTCGCGAAGTCAAGCAGGTTGCATTTGCCAACGCGCATGACATCGCCGAAAAGGTGTTGTCGATGTTTGACGATGGCGAATACGACGTAGCAACCCTGTTTTATTCCGAGTTCAAATCGGTGATTTCGCAAATCCCGACCGCGTTGCAGATCATACCTGCAAATGTAGGGTCTTCCGAAGGCGAAGCAGCCGATCTGGGCGGAGCGATCTACGACTATGAACCGGAAGAAAGCGAAATCCTGGAAGAATTGCTGCCACGCAATATAGGTGTGCAGATTTTCCGGGCTCTGCTGGAAAACGCAGCGTCTGAACAAGGGGCACGCATGTCAGCAATGGACAATGCAACCCGCAATGCAGGTGAAATGATCGACAAGCTGACGATGAGTTACAACCGTCAGCGGCAGGCTCAGATCACCAAGGAACTGATTGAAATCATCTCGGGCGCGGAAGCGGTCTAGATTGTCGAGATACAAGGCTTAAGGGAAGGACCCGAAACATGGCCAAAGCACCAGCGAAGAAAGCGCCAGCCAAGAAGGCGGCCACCAAAACTGCTGCCAAGAAGGCTCCTGCCAAGACGGCAAGCGCTGTTGGGGGAAAAACCGGCAAGGTTGTTCAGGTTATGGGCGCCGTCGTCGACGTTCAGTTCGAGGGGCACCTGCCGGAAATCCTAAACTCACTGGAAACCGACAATGGTGGCAACCGCCTGGTCCTGGAAGTGGCCCAGCATCTCGGTGAAGGCACCGTGCGAACCATTGCCATGGACTCAAGTGAAGGCCTGATGCGCGGACAGTCGGTTGTTGATACCGGCGGCTCGATCGAAGTACCGGTTGGTGAAGAAACGCTCGGCCGCATCATGAACGTGATCGGTGAGCCGGTGGACGAAGCAGGTCCGATCAAGACCAAGGCAAAACGCGGTATTCACCAGGATGCACCGGAGTTTGTCGAGCAATCCACGGAAGCCGAAATTCTGGTTACCGGCATTAAGGTTGTCGACCTGCTCGCTCCTTACGCCAAAGGCGGCAAGATTGGTCTGTTCGGCGGTGCCGGCGTGGGCAAGACGGTTCTGATCATGGAGCTGATCAACAACATCGCAAAGGCGCATGGTGGATACTCGGTGTTTGCCGGCGTTGGCGAGCGTACCCGCGAGGGCAACGACCTTTACTGGGAAATGATTGACTCCAAGGTGAATGAACAGGGAGGCGGCGGTGCCTCCAAGGCAGCCCTGGTTTATGGCCAGATGAACGAACCTCCCGGAGCCCGTGCCCGCGTGGCGCTTTCAGGCCTGACGGTTGCTGAGCATTTCCGTGACGAAGGCCAGGACGTGCTGTTCTTCGTGGACAATATTTTCCGCTTTACCCAGGCGGGATCGGAAGTGTCCGCTCTGCTGGGCCGTATTCCTTCCGCCGTTGGCTACCAGCCCACGCTTGGTACCGATATGGGAACCATGCAGGAACGCATTACCACGACTACAAAGGGATCGATCACCTCGGTTCAGGCCGTGTATGTTCCAGCCGATGACCTGACAGACCCGGCACCGGCGTCAACGTTTGCCCACCTTGATGCAACGACGGTGCTGTCACGCTCGATTGCCGAGAAGGGCATTTATCCGGCAGTGGATCCGCTTGATTCAACATCACGTATGCTGGACCCGCAAGTTGTTGGTGACGAGCATTATGAAGTTGCGCGTCAGGTGCAGGAAGTACTGCAGCGTTACAAGGCATTGCAGGATATCATCGCCATTCTGGGCATGGATGAATTGTCGGAGGAAGACAAGCTCGCCGTGGCTCGCGCCCGCAAGATCGAACGCTTCCTGTCGCAGCCGTTCTTCGTGGCTGAAGTGTTCACCGGTTCGCCGGGCAAGCTTGTTTCCCTGGAAGACACCATCAAGGGCTTCAAGGGTCTGGTATCCGGTGAATATGATCATCTGCCGGAAGCTGCATTCTATATGGTTGGCCCTATTGATGAAGCCGTCGAGAAAGCGGAGCGTCTGGCTGCGGAAGCCGCCTGATTTCAGGTGTCGGACTGATTTACGGAGAGCCTAATGGCCGATCTTCTGAAGTTTGAACTGGTTTCGCCTGAACGGCTGTTGTCGTCTGGTGATGTGCAGCAGGTTGTTGTGCCGGGCACGGAGGGCGAGTTTACGGTGCTGGTGAACCACGCGCCTGTGTTGTCCACGCTCAAGCCGGGTGTTGTAACCGTGACCGATGAAAGCGGCAGCGAGGAACGGATTTTCGTGCGCGGCGGGTTTGCAGAGGTAAATCCTGCCGGACTGACCATTCTGGCTGAGGAAGCTATCGCCACAAGTGAGCTTTCGGCTGATAATCTGGCACAGAAAGTCAAGGATGCACAGGAAGATGTCGACGACGCCACTGATGCAGAAAAGAAGCGTCGTGCGCAGGAAACACTTGATCATCTGACAGAGTTGCAGTCTGCACTGTAAGAAAACACATTATCGAGACAACGAAGCCGGGCACATGTATGTCCGGCTTTTGCTTGTGAAATATTGTACGACAAGCTCATGACTGTAATTGTCAATGACCCTGGGGACGATGAAACAGATATCGCCGTCGGCTGACCGAAACAGAAATGTCATCCGTGACAGGCTTCTTGATCTGGTACCGAAAGATGCCCGGGATCTTCTGGAGATATCGTCCGGAACAGGGGAGCACGGGGCATACTGTATCCTGGAAATGCCCGATCTGCGCTGGTGGCCAACAGAGCATGATGCAACCCAGATTGCGAGTATTGCAGCCTATGTTGCGGAATGTTCGTCAGCGAATTTCAGAGCGCCTCAGCACCTCAACGTAATGGACGAAAACTGGCCCGCGGCCGTGCGGCCGGAGCGGGCGGATGTCATCCTCAATATCAATATGATCCACATCACGCCATGGGAAGCCTGCGTCGGATTGCTGAAAGGCAGCGGGAGAAAGCTTGCTGCAGGCGGGTTGCTGATCCTGTACGGTCCGTTCCGGCAACGTGATGTTGATACCGCGCCGAGTAATGAGGCCTTCGATGTGTGGTTGAAAAGCCAGAACACCGATTATGGCCTCAGATATCTGGAAGACGTCGCTGAAGAGGCGTCAAAACACGGCATGTTGTTATCCGCGGTCGAGGCTGTTCCGGCCAACAATCTGATCGTTGTTTTCAGACGGAAAGATGCCTAAAAGCCTCGATGACCTTAATGTAAACGTTGCGTTTGAACGGCACGATCAGGCTCGCGAGCTCGTCCAGATCGGCCCAGCGCCAGTCGTCAAATTCCGGCTTATGACCGACACCTGAAATATCTATCTCCGCATCATCGCCGGTAAACCGGAAAGCGACCCACTTTTGCTTCTGGCCGCGATACCGGCCTTTCCAGGCGACACCAACCAGATGATCAGGCAGATCATAGTTGAGCCAGTCCTTGGTTTCCTCAAGCACTTCGGCAGAATGGACACCGGTTTCCTCTCTCAGTTCACGAATGGCCGCAGAGCGGACATCTTCACCTTTATCGATGCCGCCTTGTGGCATTTGCCACCACATTCCAATTCCCTCGGCCTCATTGTCATTGTCCTGGACTATGCGATGACCAATCCAAACGCGACCTTGCGCATTGAACAATATGACCCCAACACAAGGTCGATAGGGAAGGCTGGCGTGTGGATCACTTTTCATGACCTAGCTGCGGCGAGCGGCGAATGCGGCAGATACCGGCACCAGGAGTATGTTGCGCCCAGCAAGCCCCTGCGCCCACTGGTTAATCGCCTCAATGGTGGCGGGCAAACCGGAACCTGTTGCGATCGCAAAACCGCTGTGGCGAGCATTTGCCTCCAGCTGTTGCAGAGCTGCCATGACGGAAGCCGGAGATCCGTCACCATCGAGAGCGATCACTGCGGAGCGCGCATCAAGGCCTAGGATGCGGGCCAGTTGGGTGGCCCGCGACAAACCCTTGGTGCCATCATCGACATAAATGAGGCCACGCTTGCCCAGTTCTTTTAATATCGGACTGATGGCGTCATTGTTGCTGGCGAATTGGGAGCCCAGATAATTGGTCACGCCGGCATATCCGGTAAAACGACTGAGATGCCAATGCAAAGAGTCGATATTCTTGGCAGGTGGAACGGATGTCAGCAGGGTGCGCGGGCCTGGATCGATGGACGGATATCCAAATGGTTCCATTGGCAGATGTACATAAAGCTCGTGGCCACGGGATCTGGCCAGATTGGCCTGCTGCTGCAGATTTTCACCATAGGGTGCGAAACCCAGCGACACTTCCGGGGGCAATTTGTCGATTGCCGTTCTGGTGAGACTTTCATTCAACCCCATGCCCCCGATCAGCAATGCGATCTTCGGCATGTCGGATGTCAACTGCTCGCGCGAAATCGGGCGTGCGTAGACGGTCGACGGTCTTGAACCGTCCTTGGCTTTGCGTGGCAGCGGTCCATGGCGACCCTTGCCTGTTACCTTGGCGACGGGCGCGGGTACGAGGGCAAGACTGGCGCGCGAGGGGAGCATTGCCTGCTCCTCGCGCGAATGTGCAAGATCATCGACAGACAGTGCGCCTGCAGGGCTCTCGACATTTCCTGATGCACCGCGACTGCCTAGTTCTCGCCGGCGTCTGTCAAAATCGCTTTCGGCAGCCGACTGTTGTGTACTGTCAGGATCCGACAAGTCAATAACCGGAGTGTCGGCACCTGTATCTTGCACGCTGTCTGCATTGTTTGCGTGTGAACCGGCATCCGGGTTTTTCACAGACGACGTGACAATTGGATCGGACGTATCGATGCGCATGTGTACAACGGGTTCGCCGCCGTAAGGTTCCTGGCTGACCACGAGCCAACCGGCGATGCCGCCGAGCACAGTTATGCAGACAAGAGATGTTGCACGCAAAGCAGACGGGCGCGCTGCCAACCAGCGTGCCGGAAAAGAGCGCCGTTTCAACGGCTGACGAAGATCATTTTCCATCTACAGCTTACCCAAACCCCATGTGAGTTGCTGTGAACCCAAGCCTGTGAAGGCAGGTCCCGAGTGCAAACTATACTCGTGAACCAGCTGATTCGTACCCAAGTTATGTTAAGACAGGTAGCTCGCGATCCGATTTACGCAGGCCGTAGTGATCCAGCGCAACATGGGTTCACCTGAACCCATAAAGTTGTTCTTTCCCTTTGAAAGCGATCAGGTTTATGACCTTTGGTTGATGCACCCAAAAATGATCGTGACCGGGCCAGCAGGTACAGGCACACGCCCAGATGAAACCGAACAAGAGCAAACCGCTTTAGTTGGCAGAGGTTTCGGTTTGACCGGTTGTCGTTGCTTCGGCTTTCTTCGGGGTCTGGTCAACCGTCTTACCGTCAATAACGTCTATTGCCGCTTTGAGCTGCAGATCCTTTTCCTTGTCAGACGGTACGTAGGACGATGAGCCCGTAACCTCTTCGCCCTCTCCCTCGCTGTTCAGATGGCCGCGCAATGTCGCTTCGGACGTAGTGCGGCTGGCCTGAGCCTTCAGCTCTTCCGGCAATTCTTGCTCAACCTTGATATCGGGCTTGATGCCTTTGGCCTGAATCGAGGTGTTGGAGGGGGTGTAGTAGCGTGCCGTGGTCAGACGAATGGCGCCTTCTGAACCGAGCGGGATAATTGTTTGCACCGAACCCTTGCCGAACGAGCGGGTGCCAAGAATAGTTGCTCGCTTGTGATCCTGCAGGGCACCTGCAACAATTTCTGAGGCCGAAGCCGAGCCGCCATTGATCAGGACAACAATCTTTTTGCCATCGCTCAAATCTCCGCTGGTTGCCGTGGACCGATCAGTTTCGGATCCATTGCGGCCGCGAGTGGAGACAATGACGCCCTTGTTCAGGAAGCTGTCGGAAACCGAGATGGCCTGATTGAGCAAACCACCGGGATTGTTGCGCAGATCGATTATGTAGCCTTTCAGCTTGTTTCCAAGCTGTTCCTTAATCTTGGCAATAGCCTTTTCGAGGTTGTCCTGCGTCTGATCATTGAAGGATGAAATTCGGATATAGCCAATGTCATCGCGTTCTACGTTGTAACGCACGGCGCGAATCTTGATGATGGCACGTTTGATTGTGACTTCGAACGGGGCATCCATGCCTTTGCGGACAATGGTAAGGGTGATGGGTTCGCCGACCTTACCGCGCATCTTGTCGACCGCTTCATTCAGGGTGAGACCGCGAATATCCTTGCCGTCAATGCGGGTGATCAGGTCGTTGGACAGTATGCCTGCCTTCTGGGCTGGCGTGTCGTCAATGGGTGCAACTACCTTGACGACTTCCTTTTCCATCGTCACTTCGATACCGAGGCCACCAAACTCACCGCGGGTCTGGACCTGCATGTCCTTGAAACGTTTGGGATTCATGTAGCTGGAGTGCGGATCAAGACCGGACAACATTCCGTTGATGGCCGTGTCGATCAGCTTTTCCGAATCGGGCTCCTCGACATAATCGGCCCGCACACGATCAAATACATCTCCAAACAGGTTCAGATAACGATAGGTATCTTGATTGGATGCATTCGCGTAATTCAGTGAATGCCAGGTTCCGCTGGCTGCGATGAGACCGACAACGAAAGCGCCGGCGATCTTCAGGTTTGTTTTGTGCATTACGTGTCGGCTTTCCATCAAGGGTTGGACGAATGGTCCTGACTACAGCTAAGAATTCATGTACAGATTAACGTGCTGTTGCGCTTCTCGCTAGCCTTCATTTCCGCCTTTATTACGGCGAAACACAGCTTTCTGGCCTCGATCTGCCCACCAACGGGATGAATCGATGGCTTCTGCGCCTTTTCTTACTTCTACGTACAGGATTGGTCTTGGATCGTCTATGCGATCGCCGATCAAAGTTCCGCGAGCTGTGTGCGAGCCCATGGTGCCGACGGGCTCGCCCGCAGCCAGGGTCTGACCAGCAGATACAGTTATCTTGTCCAATCCAGCCAGCAGCAGGTGGTAACCGTCGCCGGCGTTTATGATGACCAGTTTGCCATAACTTCGAAAATTCCCGGCAAACTCGACTTCACCGTCCGCCGGGGCGGTAATCTGCGCAAGTTTGCCGGTGGCGATATGCAGGCCTTCCGAGCGACCGCCATAGCCGTCCTTGTCATTAAATTTGCGCACCCTTTCACCCTGTGCCGGGTAAGCCAGCTTGCCAATCGATGACGCAAATCTGACAGCAGGCTTCCGGCGCCTCAGTTTTGCTTTGGCCTCGGCCTGTTGTTTCAGTTCCAGGGCTGCCTTGCGTCGGGCTTTTTCTTCCGAGATTCTGGCAATTCTTGCGGCTTCGGCGGCCTTTTCCTGTTGCTTTTTCAGGTCGGCAAGTCTTTTTACCTCAGCTTTGTGTGCCTTTTGTTTGGCAAGCAGGCGCGCGCGTTCCGCAGCAATCCGCTCAGCCTCGGCCTTTTTCTTCTCGGCTGCCTTGATGGCCGCCAGACGTCTGGATTCTTCCTCCAGTGCTTTTTGCTCTGCAAGCAAGCGGGCCTTTTCGGCAGCGGCGCGGGCAATTCTTTCAGCTTGCGCTTTTCGCTGTGCGGCTTCTCTGGCTTCTGCAAGCCTTCTTGCTTCCGTTTCGCGGGCCTTTTGCTCTGCTATTTTCCGGGCTTTTTCGGCAGCGGCCTGGGCTTGTGCCTTGCGGCGTTCCTTAGCCAAACTGGCCAACAATTGGCGAATGTCGCGAGCTTTCTTCGCCAACTGCAACGCACGTGCCTGTTCGGCCGCAAGTTCTTGCGAGGTTTTGGCAAGCAGGGTCTGCTTGCGGACAAGCAGGGCTTCCAGCTCAGCTCGCGCAGGCCCAAGATTTGTGATGTGGGTGTCGAGATCATTGCGGGCAGTCACAATGCGTTCGCGAACGGCCTCAAGTTCCGCCAGCTCCCGGGTCAATCTGGCTGCCTGTCCTTTCAGGTCTGGAACGACCGCGCCAAACAATAATGCGCCTCGCACTGCTTTCGTGACGTCTTTCGGTTCCACGGCCAGGGGTGGCGGAGGATTGCGCTGCAGTTTCTGTAAACCGGCGAGTAATTCAGCCAACATACCGCGCCGGGCACGCAGCCTGGAGCGAAGCGTGTTTTCCTTCAGCGCAAGCAAGGTGAGCCGCTCTTCGCCTTCAGCTATACGGGCCTCGCGCGATTGTATGTTGCCGGCAAGCGCTACAAGACGATCAGAGACACTGGCCAGTTCGGCAGCAAGCGCTTCGCGTTCACGGTCCAGTGCAGCGGAACGGGTTTTTGCCTGTCCGATCTGGCGCTCGATAGTGCGCAAGCGATTGGTTTCTTCACTTAAGGTGCCCTGCGCGTAAGCTAACCCAGTCAGCAACCACAAACCGGATGCGGATATGAAGGTAGCGTATTGAAAGGCACGTATCAGCAAGGAAGCTTCCAGCCATTTTGACAATCCAGGGTCCTGACCCTAGAATCATTAGTTCCGGTGATACGGATGATTAACCAAAATGGTGACCACACGGTAAATCTGCTCTGTCAACAACACGCGCGCCAGCAAATGTGGCCAAGTCATATGTCCAAATGACACTGTATGCTTGGCATTTGTTCTTAATTCGGCAGCGTGGCCATCCGGTCCACCTATCGCAAAAACCAGATCCTGGCTGCCGGATTCCAGCTCTTTTTTTATGATTTTCGCGAATTCCGCTGTGCTGACCGGCTTGCCTCGCTCATCCAGTGCGATGAGTACGCTGCCAGCAGGCGCTGCGTTGATTAGCCATCCAGCTTCTTCGCTGGCCCGGGCCGGCGCGGTGGCTTTGCGGGATTCCGGGAAATCGACAATACTCAGCGCCGAAAAACCGGCCGACTTGCCGGCCTGACGGATGCGTCTTGCATAGGTTTCAACAAGCTCTGCCGCCGGGCCGGTTTTCATCCGGCCTATGGCGGCAATGGTCAGTTTCAATGCCGGCGTCTCCTTAAGGTCACGTTGACGCTCAGGACGCGGTGCTGGTGTCAGCCGGTGCATCCGGCGACCACAGTTTTTCGATGTTGTAGAATGTGCGGACTTCGGGCCGGAAGATGTGGACGATTACATCACCTGCATCCATGACCACCCAGTCACAATGGGGGAGTCCTTCAACCCGGATATTCTTGTGACCGGCTTCTCTCAACGCGTCGGACAGCTGGTCGGTTATGGACGAGACATGACGGTTTGATCGTCCGGAGGCTACAACCATGGTGTCTGCCAGTGCTGCTTTGCCGTTGAGGTCGATGGAAACGACATCTTCGGCCTTGGCATCGTCGAGGCATGACTTGATGATCTTCAAAAGGGGCGGCGCGGCCTTGCGGCGGGACGCAGGAGTTTGTTTAACGGCTGTGCTTTGCGAGCCGCTACGCATAGATTGGCTTGTCAGGGTTCGGGTCCTCTTGATGGCTGGAAGGCGAGCAGACTTGCTGCCTTGCAGTAATCGGTTTCTGACGGTTTGGTTGCACGATGTGCTTATATACCTTTTCCGTGGAACGAGTGGACGATTGCAATCGACAGCGTACGCGCGATTCTGTTGCGATTCAAGCGGGGCTGTATGTCCTGACAATGACAATCGGGAATTTCATCCGGTATTGCCGCTTCGGATGGCGGTGGAACTTTCATACCGCAAAGGCATGTTGAGAAAACACCAGGCGGGTGCCGCCCTGTCGGCCAGTTGGCCGGCGTCCGCGACGTCCAGCCGATGGTCCGCCAGCAATCGCGCAGCCGGCGAACTCAAGGCTTTTCGCGTCCAGCCGGGCCTGGCGAACACCGCTAGCGGCAAGGTGGCGGGGATTTCCCGCCAATCGTTCCAGTGATGAAGGCCAGCAAAACTGTCCGCTCCCATAATCCAGACAAAACGCGACTGGCGAAACATCGGCGCCAGGGCGTTGAAGGTCTGTGCAGTGGTGCGGGTACCCAGTTTTGACTCCATGCCGGTTACCACCAGTCGCGGATTGTCGATCAGATTGCAGGCGTGCGCCAGGCGTTCCTTGAAATCACCCGTGTCGCGACTGTCTTTCAACGGGTTTTGCGGTGAGACAAGCCACCAGACCTGATCCAGCTGCAATCGCTTGAGTGCTTCTTCGGAAACGGCAACATGGCCCTGATGGGCCGGGTTGAAAGACCCGCCAAACAGGCCAATCCGCTGTCGCGAAATGGCGGATACAGAATACAATCCGGAAATCATGGAGCGCCCGTCATGGCCGGATCTGCCCGGTTCCGCGGACCTGATACTTGAACGTGGTCAATTGTTCCAGCCCGACCGGCCCACGGGCATGCATTTTGCCGGTGGCGATACCGATTTCCGCCCCAAAACCGAACTCGCCTCCGTCGGCAAACTGGGTCGAGGCGTTATGCATGACAATGGCGCTGTCGACCTCATTCAGAAACCGGGCGGCGGTATCGCCGTCACCGGTGATAATGCAATCTGTGTGCTGTGAACCGAAGCGGGCGATGTGATCCATAGCCTCATCAAGTCCGGAAACCGATTTCATGGCCATCACGGCGTCGAGGAACTCCTTTCCCCAATCGTCATCACTTGCCGGCACGATCGAGCCTGATACCGCGCTGACAGTCTTGTCGGCGTGCACTTCGCAGCCTTTTGCCTGAAGTGCCTCAATAATCGCCGGCGCGTGGCTTGCAACCACATCGCGATGGATCAGCACACACTCGGCCGCCCCGCATACACCCGTGCGCCGCATCTTGGCATTGGTAATTACATCGACGGCCATATCGAGATCAGCGGCCTTGTCCACATAGATGTGGCAAATACCTTCAAGGTGAGCAAACACGGGAACGCGCGCTTCGGCCTGAACACGGCCGACAAGTGACTTGCCGCCGCGCGGCACAATCAGGTCAACGGTCCCGTTCAGCCCTTTCAGCATCATGCCGACCGCCGCGCGATCCGGCGTGGGGACCATCTGGATTGCGGCCCTCGGCAAGCCTGCATCCTCAAGGCCCGCCTGGAGGCACTCCACGATCAGGGTTGAGCTGTCGTGACTGTCTGAGCCACCGCGCAGGATGGCTGCATTGCCGGACATCATCGCCAGCGCTCCGGCGTCCGCGGTGACATTGGGACGGCTTTCGTAAATGATGCCGATCACGCCGATTGGAACACGGACACGGGTAAGATCCAGACCGTTGGGGCGTTGCCAGTTGGCCATGACGGCACCGACTGGATCTGGCAGGATTGCAACATCCTCAAGGCCTTTGGCCATGGCGTCGATGCGATCCGGCGTCAGTGTCAGCCGGTCAATAAAGGAGCCTGGCTTGCCGGTAGCCTGAGCCCGCTCAACATCGTTTTTGTTGGCAACCAGCAATCTGGTTTGCATTGCCCGAATGCGGGCTGCCATGGCCCGAAGTGCAGACTGCTTCTGGTCGGTTGCAGCCGTGGCCAGCAGTGCCGCGGCTTGCCGGGCGCGTTCACCAAGTTGCATCATTTCGCGCTCAAGATCAGCGGGTGTAGCGTCGACGGGTTCAGCCATGTTCATGCGGTGTCCTTTCCGGTCATCACCAGGTCATCGCGGTGGACCATTTCATCACGCCCGGTCAAGCCCAGCAATGCCTCAATCTCGGACGATTTGCGCCCGGCTATGATTTCTGCGTCCGCTGCATCATAGGCGCACAGGCCACGCGCGATTTCCAATCCGCTCATGGTCACGATGGCAACTGTGTCGCCGCGTGAGAAGCGACCCGTTACCTGGCGCACACCGGCGGGCAGCAGACTGCGGCCCCGGCCCAGCGCACCAGCTGCTCCATCGTCAACAACAAGCCTGCCGGCCGGCTCGAGCGAACCTGCGATCCAGCGTTTTCGCGCTGTGGCAGGGCTGGCTGCAGATTTGAACCAGGTCGCCTGATTGCCGCTCAAGATGCGGGTCAGCGGTCTGTCGCGGTGACCCGACGTGATAATCATGGTGGCGCCTGCGCTGGTGGCAATCCGGGCTGCCTCAATCTTGGTGATCATGCCGCCTGAGCCCATTCCCGAAGCTGGAGCGCCTGCCATGGCGACGATATCCGGCGTGATCCTTTCAACCAGCGGCACAAATTCCGCGTCATCCGAATCCGGCGGAGCTGAGTAAAGACCATCCACATCAGACAGCAGCACCAGACATGTGGCTGACATCATCGAACTCACGCGCGCGGCCAACCGGTCATTGTCGCCATACCGGATTTCGGAAGTGGCTACTGTGTCGTTTTCATTGACTACAGGAACGGCGCCGCGCGCCAGAAGCGTGTTCAGCGTAGCGCGGGCATTGAGATATCGCCGCCGCACTTCGGTGTCGGTGAGAGTCAGAAGAACCTGTGCGGAGACAATGTCATGATCTGCAAGAGCTGCCTGCCAGCCTTGTGCCAGCGCAATCTGACCTACGGCTGCGGCGGCCTGGCTTTCCTCCAGTTTCAAGCGGACCTTGCCCAGACCGAGCCGGCGTCGGCCCAAAGCGATCGCACCGGAGGAAACGATCAGAACCTGGGTACCGCGCGCGCGCGCCTCGGCAATATCGCGCGCCAGGCCTTCTACCCATTTGCGACGCAACGAACCGTCCGTATTGACCAGCATGGCCGAACCGATCTTGATGATCAGCCGGTCTGCCTGTGCCAGTTGTGAAATCAGGGCTGCCATGGCGCCTCTTCTTTGGCTGGTTCACCATCTTCGTCACGAACGGCTGATTTTTCCTGGCCACGAGTGTGATGGATCATTTGCAGAAGGCTGGCCATTGCCGACCTCACACCCTGGCCGGTTGCCGCCGACATCAGCAGCGGTACCTGCCCGGTGGCTTTTTCAAACGCCTTACGCTTGGCAGCGAGCTCATCGGGTGAAATGATATCGACCTTGTTGAAGACGATCAGTTCCGGTTTGTCGTCCAGTTCTGCGGCGTAGGCTGCAATTTCGCCCCGCACAACACGGTAGGCTTCAGCCGGGTCTTCCTGGGATGCGTCCACAAGATGCATGAGACAGGAGCAGCGTTCCACGTGACCCAGAAAGCGGTCACCCAGGCCGACGCCCTCATGCGCGCCTTCAATCAGGCCCGGAATATCTGCAAGTACAAAGGAGGCGGTGTCCACTTCGACAACACCGAGGTTTGGTACCAGGGTTGTAAACGGGTAATCGGCGATTTTCGGCTTGGCTGCAGAGACAACCGACAGCAGGGTCGACTTGCCGCAATTGGGCATACCGACGAGGCCGGCATCCGCGATCAGTTTGAGGCGCAGCCATATCCACATTTCCGCACCTTCTTCGCCCGGATTGGCGCGGCGTGGTGCCTGGTTCACCGCCGATTTGAAGCGCGTGTTTCCCCAGCCGCCATTGCCGCCGCGCAATAGCCGGACACGCTGGCCTTCCTCGGTCAAATCGGCAATCAGGGTTTCCCCGTCCTCTTCCAGGACCTGGGTACCTACCGGCACCTTCAACACGACATCCTCGCCCATGGCCCCGGTGCGATTGCGGCCCATGCCGTGGGTGCCGACCTTGGCCTTGAAATGCTGGCGATAGCGGTAATCTATCAACGTGTTGAGACCGTTGACGGCTTCGACATAAACGTGTCCGCCACGCCCGCCGTCACCGCCGTCCGGGCCGCCATGCTGGATGAACTTTTCCCGGCGGAACGAGACGCAACCTGCACCGCCATTGCCAGATTTTACATAGATTTTTGCCAGGTCGAGAAACTTCATGCGCCTTGAACCTTCTGCTCCAGATAACGGGCTTTTGTCAGTACCATCTTGCGAGACGGCCTTGTCAGGCCGGATCCGCTGGAATGACAGTTGCTCTCGCCGTGATCCAGGAAACCGACACGTTCCAGAATGCGTCCCGAGGCGGGATTGACTGTCAGGTAGTCAGTGTCGATCCGATCGATTGCACTGACCTCGAAAGCATGTTCGATCACTGCGTGTGCTGCTTCGCTTGCGTAGCCCTTGCCCCAGTAGGCAAGCCCCAGCCAGTAGCCGAAATCAATCTCGTGACACGGTTTGTCGCGACGGGAGGTAAGTCCGTACCCGATGCCTCCAATCAGATCGTTCGCGGTGTTCTTCAAGGTGATGGCGAACTGGGCTGCGCAGGCAGGCTGGTTGCATACCCTTTCAAGGAACTCTTTCGCGTCGGACAGGGAATAGGGATGTGGCATCGATGCGAGCATGTGAGCAATCTCTGGATGATTTGCCAGTTTCACCAGGCGCGGCGCATCAGCATCGCGCCAGGGGCGAAGCAGCAGCCTGTCGGTTTCGATCTGGTCCATTTCGTATCGTCCTGCAGCATCATGCTCAAACGGCAAACGGGGAGATGGTGAATTCCATCTCCCCGTCTGGCTGGTCATCTCGTCTCACCGGGGCGATGGCACCGGTGTCTTGGGGCGTGACCCCGGATCCGGTCGCTCTACTCAGCGGCTGGCGGCATCGGGACGACGGACACGAAGGTGCGCCCGTTGGCGCGTGCCCGAAATTCCACATGACCTTCGCTGGTTGCAAAAATGGTGTGATCCTTGCCGATGCCGACATTGTCACCCGGGTGCCATCTGGTTCCGCGCTGGCGGATGATGATGTTGCCTGGAATGACGCGTTCGCCGCCGAATTTCTTGACGCCAAGGCGACGGCCAGCGGAGTCGCGTCCGTTGCGGGATGAGCCGCCTGCTTTCTTATGAGCCATGAGTTTGCTCCTTTAACAAATCGTGTTCGGTTTATTTCTCGTCCGTGTCGGTTTTCTTGGCGGCGGCCTTCTTGGCAGCAGGTGCTGCCTTCTTCTTGGCTGCCGGCGTCTTGGCTGCGGCTTTCTTGGCTGCCGGCTTTTTGGCGGCGGCTTTCTTGGCTGCCGGTTTGGCTGCCGCCTTTTCAGCAGGTGCTGCTGCCTTCTTGGCGGCGGGCTTTGCTTCGGCTTCCGGCGCTGCCTTCTTCTTGGCCGCAGGCTTTTCTTCAGCCTTTGCAGCCGGTTCCTTCTTGGCTGCCGGTTTGGCGGCGGCCTTCTTGGACGGCTTCTTGCCACCGGTCAGGATTTCGGTGATCTGAACCTGCATCAGGTCCTGCCGATGACCGTTCTTGCGGCGATAATACTTGCGGCGCTTCTTCTTAAAGATGATGATCTTCGGGCCGCGCGACAGGGCCAGAACCTCGCCTGCAACAGTGGCACCGTCGATGACGGGCGTGCCGATTTCAACATTGCCTTCACCGGCAACCATGAGCACGGGAAACTCTACAATGTCACCTTCATTGGCGCCTGTGCGCTCAATTTCGATGACGTCTTCGGCTGCAACACGATACTGTTTGCCGCCGGTCTTGATGACTGCGTACATTCTAGTAAGTCCTTATCATTTTGTCGCCGCGCCTTGCGGTGCTGAAAGGGTTTATCTAAACCCCTGTCAGGCTTTAATTTTTATGGTTTTTGTTGAACCTCAGGCAGCGCGTTTGCGCAACCGGCACCAATTGCCCGTCACGATTGCCGGTGTGGTATAACCAAGCAGGGGTGAAGTCAAGCAAAAGCGGGCTTGATGGTGAGCGTCGCTTACTGTATCAGAGCGCCAGCCCGGGCAGAAAAGGTCGCGAAACCTCGAGTTCAAATGACCTGCTGTCTTTGCATCTTAAGGAGAGGTGCCAGAGTGGTTGAATGGGGCGGTCTCGAAAACCGTTGAGCGCGCAAGCGTTCCGGGGGTTCGAATCCCCCTCTCTCCGCCATTGTTTTCAATTAAGTTATTGATTTAATGTGTTAATTTATTGTACACATTCGTCTCATCCCACATTTCATACCACAAACAACCTCTGAAACCTTGCTGCACGGCAGCCCAATAGTCGCGTTCCTCAACATCCTGCCCCGGACACACAGCTTCATGCCGTTCCGGTTGTTGTTGAGAACCAGGTTCGTTTCGGCGAATGCACTCAAGCCATTGGACCCTGACGACGGACACTCGAACGTGGGGTCCAGATCAACACTTCGTCTGATCGGTTGCGTTCTTCTTATCTGCACGCAGTGAACGCACCGCGCTGACAGGTCGTAATCGTGTTACGCGGGAGCGTATCGACAATTGCCCGTCAAACAGAAAGTGCCGCAGCAAACCTGCCCAGGAGCGGTATGATTTCAGAGGATTGTACATCTCGGGCGCTTTGGCCTTCACCTCTGGCAACCGGTTCCACGGGACCGCTGGCAGATCATGATGCTCGTTATGATAGCCAACATTCAGTGCCACACGGTTCAAGATGCCGTAGTAACTGAAAGTCTCTTGCTCATCGTCATTCGTGTAATGCTCCTGGATCCAGCGAGCGCCGAGAGGATGCAGGCCAACCGAAAAGAACAGGGAAAGCAATAAATACAGTAGTGCCGCAGGCCCCATGAACCAAACGATCACCGCATCGATGCCAAACATGGTAATCCAATTGAATACGACCCACCGGTCAAATAATGGAACGGACTTCAATCTAATAGGTCGCAAAGTGAGCAATATGGGCAAAACCAGCAACCAGGCAGCTTTCCCCAAAACCGTGCTGCCGAAGAATTTAAGCTCCCAATGATTTGGCAAATCGACATCATACTCGTAGACGCCCTGATAGGCATGGTGCTTCAGGTGGCAACGTTCAAATGAAATCGAACTCGGCAAGACCAGCGGCAGGTTAGCAAAAATACCCGCCAGTCGATTAAGGGTCGCGCCATTCAAAATAAGACGGTGAGCGGCTTCGTGAATAACAACAAAAAGCGCATGAGCAGCAAATGCCCCGACGAACCATGATGCAAGCAAGATGAGCCACCAACTCTGTTCGCGTAACAGGTAAGCTAGCAGGAACTGGAAACTCACAAGCCCGGTACCAATGACAAGGGTCCATGGATTGCGACCAAACAAGCGGCGCAACTCCGGATGAGCGCGCATCATTGCCCGTGTGCGAGACCGATGCGGCTCAGGCAAGTTACTGAGTACGAAACCATCACCGGTCAACTGAACCGGGTCGCGCAAGGCATTAGGTTGACAGTCTTCCATAATGTATCTGCCCTGTATCGCCTTATGATGGTTCAGATGCACTACTGCACATTCTGACATTTTCGTAAACATACAGCGTAGATCATCATTGTCACTCCTCGTCCACACCCAGCGTGCATGTAGGCGCTTATTTCGTATATGAGCCTGCTGTCTGAACCCTCGCTTGGTGATCAGGACCTACCAGATCAGCAACCTTCACCACGCACCTATCAGGCATCTTCACGAGTTGGAAGCCTGTTTCTGGATCAGCGCCTTGCCAGGCTTCAGGCCCTCCACCAAACGTCTTCTGGTCTCCCATAACAAGCAGGTCCTTTCGCTTTCAACCGCTTCTTCAAATTGCTTTTCAGGTAACGCATGCAAGCTCCATAGCGAGTCACTGACGCGCGTACTGCCGTATCTGGTGCCATGGATTCAGCAAGTTGTTCCACGCATTGGCGGACTATATGATGGCTAGGGGGGAAAATGTATAAAATGACATGAGTGGTTCTCGTACAGGGTTTGCCGAATACAGTAATTTGATGAAAATTTACGTCGTAAACATAAAGGAGCAGACCGAGCGCCTGGAGAGTTTCCGAGAAAGGTGGCGCGGATGGGAGTACGAAAGGCTCGATGGCGTAGTAGAGGAAATCAGGGGCCTCGGTATCACCAAGACCTACATTAAAGCTTTGGAACGGATTGATACAGAATGGACTATGTTCCTGGAGGACGATACTGCTCCTTTTTGCTCACGACGGGAAATTGAGGATCAACTCACTCCGGATACTAGGTTGTTGTTGTTGGGTGCGCACCACATCAGTGCAGAGCAACCCTCACGCCGAACGCCCGTTTACCGTGCATCAGGCTCGTATGGATGGGTCATTCACCGGTCCTTCGTACCGGCCCTATTGGACTGTTGGAAGAAACACATCAGTACAGAGAGAAAATCGTATGACCCTGACATGGCTTGGTGTTCGCTGTTCGATGTTGATGGAGTTTACCTTTCCTCTCCCCTTGCTGTTGACCATCTAAATGGGTGGAGTAATACGTGGCAGATGTGGAGGAATGACAAATGGTCCGGCAAGAGAGAATGGTGGTTGCAGGAGTGCAACGTGGTGTTTACCGGGCAGGAACTTTGGCCGAATGGCACACGCTTTGGTTTTGGTAAAACGCAACGAGGACGACAGTTCCTGAGAAATGGTTGGTCACAACCGGAACCGGAGTTTGTCTGGAGCGTTCGTCGGCAATCCAAACTCGCATTTCGTACATTCATGGGATTTACCATCGGCATACGCGTGGTTATGAAAATTCGGCCCTATGTACCGGCGGGCTGTGGCTCAGCAATACTGGATCTGATAGTCCAGAACATCTCCCTTCGCCAATGGACATTTTCGCTGCCGAATCCGGCGCCGCAAATCATCGAGGCATTTGTGCCGGCTGGACTTGTGGGTGCCGACGGAGAGGTAGAGCTTCTGCTTGATTTTGACCGGCCAAGGTGCCCAGCCCAGTATGCAGGTACAAACGATAATCGAACACTTGGGATTTGCTTGTACTGGATGGAGGTTCACGATGAATAGTACTTGCCCGACTGTCTTCCCCACTAAGTGTTGCTGTCGGATGGACCTGCCGCTGGCAAATATCTGCATGTGGTCTGGTGAATACAGCCGCGCTATTTGGGCTGCGCAGGCTGCCAAACCTTGAAAGAAGCCCGGATCGTCATCGAACAGTGGCGGCACCACTACAACACAAAGCGGCCATGTAGCTTGCCTGGATACCGGCCTCCAGCAGGTGAAGCCATCCTCCCATTGCGACAAGGGCCGTCAATGAACTAACATTCAAGCCGGAGCATTCAAGCGGGGTGGCCACACCCGGGCCAGGCATAAACAGTTGCCCCAAATTGTTCTCGGGGGCATTGTAACTTCCAACGTCTGCAATCTCTTGCCTTTAAGGATAAAGTAATGATCAACAGTATTCTGGTGCCAGTCGACGGCTCGAAGCAATCAGTGAAAGCCGTGGAGCTGGCAAGCGATCTCGCGTCCAAGTACGATGCCGAAATTGTGCTGTTGCACGTATTGTTGCGCGGACACATGTCTGACGGTCTTAAACGCGCTCTTGATATTGAAATTGGCAAAAAATTGAAGCAGCCGGAAAACCTGGTCTTGATGCCGCAGGAAATACTGGCCCGTGTCGACAGAAAGGGTGATTTGCAACTATCGATTGATGAGCTTCAATTGGTTGGCAACTACGTCCTGTCAAGCGTTGCAGAAATAGGTAAGAGCTCTGGACTGTCCAAAATCACCAAGCGTGTGGAAGAGGGAAATCCGGCCAAGGTTATTATGGACGTAGCTGACGAAATAGAGCCAGATATGATCATTATGGGCAGCAGAGGTCTGAGCAACCTCCAAGGTATTCTCATTGGCTCAGTTTCACACAAGGTCTCTCAACTCGCCAAATGTACCTGCGTTACGGTTCGCTAGTTAACAAATACCTTGCGGCGGCGTCATTGCGCTCGGAACCGGCCGACTGGATTGATGGCAATGCCTTTCACGGTGCGGGCAATGATAAAGCTCTTGGCCAGCGGTTGACTGAAATCAATGCACGCCCACACAGACCAAGATATATTCACCAAATGTCAAGGTCCTCTTTGTGAAGTGAACACACACACGACTTTGAACAAGGCCGTCGGGGTTTATGTTTCCTCGACGGCCTTCAGTTATTGTGCCTAGCCACCCCTTGTCGGAGACGGGATAATGGACTTTCACAAGCGCATTCTGGAATGGCAGGCAGCCCATCCGAACATAACCTGGATAGGCTGGGGCATTGTTTGGGCAGTTGTGCTGGCAGTGCTGTTCTGGCCCAGAACCGCCGAATAAGTCACAGGGTCTCGATCCTAGAGCGATTCAACAATTCATGAGACCGTTCCGATAGTGGTTTTGAACTGCGACCCATGTTTGAACCATCCGCTGGATGTTTTCCGGATGTTGGGGCTCAGGGCGATGGTGCCGTTTTCGAGTCATTCTTTGTACGGTGCAGCAGTGAACTCTGGACCGTAGCAACATCGGGAAGGTTAGCGCTTTTGGAGTTTGAGCCAGCCTGCGCGGCCCAAATAGCGCAGGTCGCAGCCCTCAGCCGGCGTTGTCCGATGTACCGCTAGGCAATGATACGCAAGGCAAGATAGGGAGCCAGATTAAATACAAGAATAGCAATCTTATAGTATGCAAGGTATTTGAAATACACGATGCCCAGATTTTGTTCCGGCACCCCAAACATAGCTGAGTGAATTTTCGCAATCCATTTCTGTTGCCAGATCACAATTGCAGCCGCAATCGCGAGCATCGCAATGTTCAAGATTGCACACCAACCAAAAAACTGCGTCATCTGCTCTAGCGTCATTGCTGAATCTCCGATGCGGTATTGAGAATTTCCATGGATCTAGACACTGGCACGGTAATCAAAACAATACAGGAGAGATAGTGGGCATTGCTCGCCACGCATGCGCCGACCGCTGTAAGAGCGAATGGATTCCGCTTCGAGACAGGCGCTCGTTGTTGCAAACCCAACAATCAGACAGCCACGGTGAATTGCCGTCAAATCACGCATTGATTCGGCGAACAGTTTCAAACCAACCGGGAATGCGGATATGTACCTGGTGACACAATGCTGTTTTAAAGCAGGTCCAATAATCGCCCGGGACAAGAAGATAAACGCATCCGGAAACCGGCTGCCAATTCATCCGGGTGCGCCACGTGTTGCGACGGTGAAAACATTGCTGAACTACGCCATTACGGATGGAAGGTATAAATTTTCGCCAAGCGGCGGGTTGGACATTGATGCTGACATTCACTAGTTTCAACGGCTCAAATCACCGTGGTATCCGGGGCAGTGCAGTTGGGAAATGGAGCTGAAACACAATGAGCAAGGGCGCAAACAAGTCGGGCCTTTCGGTAGATCGAAGACAATTGCTCACAATCGGGGCTGCGGCTGGAGCTGCCGGTCTCGCTACCGGCAATAGTGTTTCACAAAGCGCGGCACAGGCTGGCGGGTTTCCAACGGTCGAAGTTGCCAAGTTGTCGGACCTTTCTGTCGGGGCGGAGATTGATTTCGATTACCCCGACGCTGACTCGCCTGCGGTGCTGCTGCGCATGGAAGAACCGGTCGAGGGCGGCGTAGGTCCGGACCAATCTATAGTCGCCTACTCAAGGTTGTGTACGCACAAGGGGTGCCCGGTGAGTTACAATGCCGCGCACAAGATGTTGATCTGTCCGTGTCACTGGTCGAGTTTCGATCCGGCGAAAAAGGGTAGAATGATCATTGGACAGGCAAGTCAGGGACTGCCGCAGATAACCTTGCGGCTCAGCAATGGCGCCGTCGAGGCCGTCGGTGTCGAAGGACTGATATACGGACGCCAGCAAAACATCTTGTAGTCAGGTAAGTCGGTTGACCAAAACACCCATTCCACCAAAACATGCTGAGCGTTTCAGTACGGTGTGCCAGTTCTGCATCGTCGGTTGCGGCTATCGAGTTTACAAATGGCAAGAGGGAAGCGATGGCGGTCCTGCACCGGCCGACAACGCGTTGGGCATAGACTATCGCCAACAACAGCCCGTCGACGGCACCTGGATTGCGCCGCTGATGCATCGTGTGGTGAGTGACCGGGACGGCAAACGATACAGCATAGCCATTGTGCCCGACGACGACTGCAGTGTTAATTCCGGTATGGCATCGGTTCGCGGTGCCGGCCTCGCAGCGTCTCTGTACCAGGCTGACGGGCCTACCCGGACGCGGCTGACGACCCCGGCAGTTCGTGCCGGAAACGCTCGCGATGCCGTCAGTTGGGATGACGCAGTGGAGCTGGGCGCGCGCGTCATCAAGGCAGTTATCGATCGATGGGGACCGGATGCTGTCGGCATGAAGTTTTTCGATCATGGCGGCGGCGGCGGCGGGTTTGAAAACAACTGGGCTGTCGGCCGGTTTTTCTTCCAGGGTATTCGCACCAAAACGTGCTCAATACACAATCGCCCAGCCTATAACAGCGAAGTTCATGCAGCGGCAGACGCAGGGCTGGCACCGCTGACCAACGCTTATGTGGACGCGCAGTTGGCGGATACAATCCTTGTCGTCGGGGCCAATCCATACGAGACCCAGACCAATTACTTTCTCAACCACATGGTGAAGAACCTCAGTGGTGAGTCGCTGTCACTCAAGAAAAGCGCCTTTCCAGACGAAGAGGTGGCAAGTGGCAGGATTATTATAGTTGACCCTCGTCGCACCATGACCGTGGCAGCTGCCGAACAGGCTGCCGGCGTTGAAAACGTTCTGCATCTGCAGATTGAACCAGGGTCTGACATCTGGGTGATAAACGCCATTGCACGCATCATCCTGGAGCGCAAATGGCATGATGTCGGCTTTATCCGGCATCATACCGAGACCCAGACCTTCGATGCCTATCAGCGATCCACACTTATGCGCGACCGTTCTCTCGATGAACTGGTGAATGAGGCGGCCGGACGTGCCGGCATACAACCGGAACTGCTGCACAAGGCGGCGGACTGGATTGCGCGGCCAAAGGCAAATCGAGCCCGCCGGCGCACCTTGCTGCACTATGAAAAAGGCCTGATCTGGGGGTTCAAGAATTATGAGAACATTGCTTCAATTGTCGACCTTTCACTGCTCACGGGCAATCTCGGCAAGCCTGGAACCGGTTGCAGCCGGCTTGGCGGCCACCAAGAAGGATATGTGCGACCCGCACCGCTCGGCGGGCGCCCGGCGCTGAATGTGGATGAAGCTGTCCGGCGTGGCGAAGCAAAAGTGTTCTGGATTGCCGGCTGCAATCCGGTTCTCACCACGCTGCACAGCGGGGCTGTCGGCGAAACCCTGAAACAGCGTGGCAGCCTGGTGGCAGACGCTTTGGCATCCACGAAGGGACAACCGGTTGAGCGCCGGGTAGTGGCTGTGGTGGAGGCGATGAAGCAGGGCGGAATGTTTGTTCTTGGTCAGGACATCTACCCAACAGCGTCAACCGAACTGGCCCATCTGGTTCTGCCGGCAGCAGGCTGGGGTGAAATGAACCTGACATCGATCAATGGTGAACGGCGTCTTCGGCTGTATCAGCGTTTTATGGACCCGCCAGGTGATGCCTTGCCAGACTGGAAGATTATAGCGCTTTTCGCGCAGCGGCTGCATGCGCTGTACAGTGCAGAGAACAATCCGGAAATGGCCAGACACTTCCTCGATTTCGACTGGGCCGATGATGAGGCCGTTTTTATCGATGCGCGCTACAGCTTCAAGGGTGGTGCGGGCGATCCAATGGAAGGGTATGCCGGTGTCGATTACAAGCTGCTGCGCCAGCTTGGTGTCAACGGTATCCAGACACCAGTGCGTCTGGTCGACGGGACGCCGGTCGGCAGCGAGCGACTGTTTGAAGACAAGCGGTTTGGCACAGCCAGCGGAAAAGCCCGGTTTATTCCGGCACCACCTCCGTGGCCCGGCTATGCCGCCAGGGTCATGCAGCAAAAGCAACGGCATCGTTTCTGGATCAACAATGGCCGGTCAAATCACATCTGGCAGACTGCGTATCATCACCGTTACCTTGAATTTTATAAGGAGCGGGCACCGATTCCGTATCTGGAGATGCATCCAGACGATGCAGCAGAACTGCAGATCAAGCCCGGGGACCTGGTCGAAGTGGCAAATGACATCGGCAAGGTTTCCGCCATTGCCTACCCGGCAGACTCAGTCAAGGCCGGCCATTGCTTTTTGCTGTTTGGCCAACCCAAAGGCGCAGCCGGTGACCTGATTTCTGACCACGTTGACCCCGCCACGACGATCCCCTGGTACAAGGGTGTCTGGGCTGATGTGCGGCGTGTCGGGCCTGCCCCGGAGTTTGCCGAAAAAATTTCCTTCAAACCTCAAAATGTAGCCGAATGATGCAGCTGTTTGGTCCCTTACGTGTGCTGGTATGTGTTGCGGGTCTGTTGGCTGGCAACCTTTCGGCTGATGCGCAGGAGGTCTTTCCCGGTGTCGAACTGATTGGTGCCGATCTGGCGGGCGGCAGTTTTGAAGGGGCCAAGCTGACAGGGGCGAATTTGAGCCAGGCAAATCTGGCGGGAGCAAACTTGCGAGGCGCGGATCTTCGCGAAGCTTATTTGCGCGGAACTGATCTCAGAGGTGCGGATCTGACCGGCGCCAACCTGGGAGGGGCCGACCTGAGCCTTGCTCGTCTGGAGAATGCAAGACTTGGCTCCAGCATTTTGATCCGGGCGCAATTGCAACATGCCAGGATGAACGCCGCGATACTGGAAGGTGCGCTTTTGTCAGGAGCCAATCTGACCCGTACAGTTCTGGCGGGCGCAAATCTGCGTTCCGCGAATCTGCAGGGCGCGCGTCTGCAGCAGGCCGACTTGCGTGAGGCCGACCTTACTTCGGCACAATTGGGCGCGCGTGGTTCTGGACAGGACAGTCCGGTTCCGGCATCGATGCGCGGTGCGAATTTGGTGAATGCAATTGCCGACGATGCAGACCTCACCAGTGTCGATCTGAGCGAAGCCAGGTTGACCAGCGCGCGCTTTACCAGAGCCAGGCTGGTCCATGCAAATCTGAGCTGGGCGAAAGCGGCCGGCGCAGACTTTGGCTCTGCAAGATTGACGCTTGCCCGATTGCGCGGTGCCGACATGAGCGGTGCGAATTTCAAGGATGCCAATCTGGAACAGGCCAGAGCAGCTGGAGTCCGTTTTTCCGGGGCTGACCTGACCAATGCTGTTTTGGATAATGCCGATCTTACGCTGGCGAAGCTAAAAGGCGCGACACTGAGCGGTGCAAGAATGAACGGTGTGCAATTCAATGGTGCCAGCGGCGTGCCGGCAGAATACGGAGGTAGCCAGTGAGTTCCCCAGACCAGTCAGAACCTGTTGGATCCGATGAGGTTGAGACCGACAAAGCAGCTGCTCAATCCGAACCCCGGCTTGCGACGGCGGCGGCCGGGGAGTTTTTTGGCACGTTGATTTTGGTGTTTTTCGGCGTTGGTTCGGTTCACGCTGCGGTGGCAACCGGCGCCCAGTCCGGATTGTGGCAGGTAGCGGTTGTATGGGCGATCGCTGTCAGTCTCGCCATCTATGCGACGGCGGCCTATTCCGGTGCGCATATCAATCCGGCCATTACCCTGGTGGCAGGTGTCTATGATCGCATGCCGATACCACGCGTGGTGGTGTACTGGGTGGCGCAGCTGGCGGGTGCGATAACCGCCGCCCTGATCCTGTACGCCATGTTTGCAGAGGCGATTGTGGAACTTGAGCGACAGCGTGGCTTGCTGCGCGGCGGGCCCGGTAGTGAGCTGTCGGCCATGGTGTTCGGCGAGTATTTTCCCAATCCGGCCGTCTTCGGGACGGATGAAAAGGCGTGGAGGATCGTCAGTCTGCGTGGCGCCTTTGTTGCGGAGATGGTTGGCACTGGTTTTCTTGCTTTCATGGTCGGCGCGCTGACCAGTGAGCGCAATATGGCCCGTCCGCCGGCCGGTGCCACGGCGGTCATGATCGGGTTGACGGTTGCAGCGATAATCTCGGTGATAGCGCCGCTTACGCAGGCCGGGTTGAACCCGGCACGCGATCTCGGTCCGAGGCTGGTGGCGTTCATGTTCGGGTGGGGAGAGATTGCCATTCCAGGTCCGCGCAATGGCTGGCTTCTGGTTTATGTCGTCGCACCGTGCGTTGGCGCGTTGATCGGCGGTGGCATACAGCGGCTCCTGGCTCGCATGGCACCTGAATCGAACTAGCCTTCCACCTGGTTTTATCGGAATGCCTGTGTGTATTCACGGTCGAGAATGGTGAAGTTACACCTCGCCCGGATCGCATTCACAAGGCGTTTTTCATGCCTTCGGCAATCCTGCTGGCTGCCAAATAGAAGGCGGTGCCGAACAGCGAAAGCAGTACCAGGCCATAAAGTACCAGATCATAACTTCCGATGCTCCATACCAATGAACCGAGATAGGGAGCTGCTGCTGATCCCATTTGATATGGCAGTGCCAGCGCTCCTGATTTCGCCCCGAAGTTGTCGTCACCGAGTACATCACGGGCGGTGAGCGGCCGGACAATACTGACGGTGCCGTACGCACATCCGAACATCACGACAAATGCCGCCAGGAACAGCAATGAGCTTCCGGCGGACAGCAACATGAAAATCGATACTCCCAACATCAGGAACGCTATGAGTGTCACATGATAATTGGAGGAATACCGCTCTGTGGCCATCATCAACAGTCGGCCTGCGACCTGCATTGGTCCGAGTAATGCCGCTACCAAGATGGCGTTGTTGTCTGCAACACCACGCTCATGAAGCATGGGGAGCATATGATGCAGAACGGTGCCGTGCAGTACCGCAATCATTGTGAAGCCAGCCGCGAGCAACCAGAATGCGGGATTTGCGATGAAACGCCGGTTTTTTTCCGGGCTGGCTGTGGGCGCGCGGCTACCGAGAGTTTGTGACTTTTCTTCGGCCCGGGCGCCAATCCAGGTAATTGGCGCTGCCAGCAGAATGGCGATGGCAGCAGCGCAGATTACAGCAGCCCGCCATCCCAGGGTTTCGGAAACCTGGTGGGCTAACGGAAAGCTGATGGCGCTCGCAAAACCGCCAACAAGCGTAATGAAAATGATTGCACGCCTGGCATTGGAACCACGGGTGCGGGTAACAAGCGCGAAACAAGGAACATAGAGACAACCCGCCATGGCAATTCCTGCAATTGCGCATAGGCAATAATATTGCCAGACGGATGTTGCGAACGAGAGACAAAATACGGCTGCGCCCCCCACAGCAGCCGATCCTGCCATGGTTTCCGGTCCGCGCCCGGCGTCGATCAGGCGTCCCGCGATCGGTGCAGCTATTCCTGACAGGCAAACTGCCAGCGTGATCCCTGCGGTCAGTTCAACCCTCGACCAACCCAGCTCCTGTTCCCAGCGCAACAGAAGAGCTGGAAAAATGTAAAACAGGGAAGCCCAGATCAAGCACTGGCCGATCGCCAACAACAAAATTGCCCGATCCTTGAACATTGGTAGGCCCCAACCCGGCGTGTACACTTCCAGCCATTGCGCAGCGCGGGCGCGATTGCCCGCACCTACCATGGGTCAAAGCGAGGCGGTGATCAATGACTGGCAGCGCGCCGGCGCGGTGGACAAGACCACCTGGTCCTGGCGCTCAATCGTCGTCCAGAATTCGCTCTGCGGCTCCGTCGAGGTCGTCATACTGACCGTTGCGCAGGCTCCAGATGAAAGCTGCCAGACCGAGTGCTCCCAGAAACAACGCGATGGGGATCAGGAATATCAACAAATTCATTTCGTAGCCACCTTTCTCGGATGTGCCACAACGTGGTGTTCCTTGTCCAGCCTTGCGGCAGGACCGGTCCCGGGGCGCGAACATTGTTCATTCCGGCTCACCAGGTTCAATCGCAGGCTGTTGGCGACAACGGCAACTGATGATGCCGACATTGCAATGGCGGCGACAAGCGGTGTGACATATCCCAACACGGCAAACGGAATAGCGATGCAATTGTAGCTGATCGCCAGAGCGAAATTTTGTCGCACGATTTTACCGGTTCTTCGAGAAACCGACAAAGCAGTCACAATTGAACTCAGACCCTTGCCCGTAAACACCAGATCTGAAGCGGCACGGCCAATGTCTGATCCGGACGCGGGGGCGATGGAGACGTGCGCAGCGCCAAGCGCAGGCGCATCGTTCAACCCGTCGCCTGCATACAAGACCCTGCGACCCTGAAGTTGCAACTCCTTGATGCGGGCAACTTTATCGGCTGGTCTCAATCCGGCGCGAACGGCAGAAATGCCAAGTGCTGTTGCCACTTCCCGTACCGGTGCATCGGCATCTCCGGAAAGAACTTCCGAGCCAAGACCAAGTTTTTGCAAGGATTTAACGGTAGAGGCGGCGTCGGCACGAATTGTATCGGATAACCGGAAGCTGACCAGTTCGCCGCCGGTAACGGCAAAACATACTTCGCTGCAGTCATGATCTGGAGTGGACGCCTGTTGCGTTGTAACCTGATTTACCCAGTCGCGCCGGCCGAGGCGAATTTCTCCGCCTTTCCAAATGGCTGTCAATCCAAATCCGGCATGTTCTGTAACGTCGGACAATAACAGACCGGTTTTATTTTCCTGCAGATTGGCAACCGCTTTCGCGGCGGGATGAGAGGACATACCCGCCAACATGCTCGCCAATGCGCGCTGTGTTTTTCCGCCCCCCTCGATAGCCGAGACATGCGGGGTGCCGAGCGTCAATGTGCCGGTCTTGTCGAACACGGCGGTGTCAGCTTCAGCAAGTTTTTCAAGAGCTGCGCCGTCTTTCACCATAACACCGGAACGGAACAGCCGGTTGGCGGCAACCACTTGTGCAATCGGTACAGCAAGCCCAAGTGCGCAGGGGCACGTAATGATCAAGACTGCTATCGATACATAGATAGAGACATGCCAGTCGCCGCCTGTGGCGATCATCCAGCCGACGAAACTCAAAGCAGCAAGAATGTGGACAACAGGCGCATAGATTTTGGCAGCCCTGTCGGCGATGCGAACATAGCCGGATTTGCTGTGTTCTGCGGCTTCCATCATGGCCATGATTTCTGCCACAAATGACTTGTCAGCACTCCGGAGGACACACACGGTCAACGGGCCCGACAGGTTGAGCGTACCGGCCTCAACCTCAAGCCCCGGGGCAGCTGTTACACTGGCGCTTTCACCAGTTACCAGCGAGCGGTCAAGGTCGCTGAAACCGTCAGTGACGCGACCATCAACCGGCACGCGCTCTCCGGCGGCAACCAGAATTTCGTCGCCCGCGGACAGCTCGCTTAGCGCGACATATGATTGTTTGCCATCTGCGCCGAGGCGGATTGCGCCTGCGGGAACGAGTCGTGACAGTTGCATAATGGCGCTGTGGGCGCGTTCGCGCATCCTGTGGTCCAGATACCGGCCGATCAGAAGGAAGAACAGCAGTGTTACTGAGGCGTCAAAATATGTTTCATGTTGTCCGACGAGACTTTCATGCACACTCATCCCCAATGCCATCAGTACGGCCAGTGATATGGGAACATCCATGTTCAGGCGCCTGTTGCGAAGTGCAGCCAGCGCGGACACAAAGAACGGTCGACCGGCAAACAGACACGCCGGAACCGCAATCAATCCGGATATCAACTGGAACAGCCGGGCGGTTTCGGCATCTGCGCCAGACCACACCGAAACGGACAACAGCATAATGTTGGCAGCGGCGAAACCTGCTACAGCCAGGCAAGTCAATAGCTGCTTTGCGGATTGCTGAGCCGTGTTTGAAACTTCTTCCACGTCGAATAATGAAGCGTCAAAACCAAACCCGGCCAGCGTCTCGATCAAATCCAGACGCTGATCAAGCTCGGGTTGCCATTGCACGGTAACGCGTCTTGTGGACAGGTTTGCCCGCGCACCGGTCACACCTGGCAGCTGCGCCAGCCCGTTTTCAATTGTGCGGATGCAGCCGATGCAATGCATTGAAGGAACGATGAAATCCGTCTGCATGCTGCCGTCGGGAAGGGTATGGGATGCCGCCAGCAGGCGTTCGCGACCGAGCTGTTCTTTTAGAGCAAGCGATGAGGGTGCCGAACTTGTGCTGCAGCAGGTCATTGGCCGGATTCCGGCTTGACAAACAGGCGAGTATCAAGGCGGTACTCGCCCTGGCTGCTGGTGCCGCGCACTGAAACCTGCCAGACGCCCGGTGCCAGTACATCGGCTGCATGGTAAATACCATCGCCCTGGTGCACCATTGCCACCTGACGATCTACCTGTTCAAAGGCCGGGCGGCCAATTCTTGCAATTGCCGGATCCAGCAGAACCGGTTGGCCTGTCTTGTCTACCAGAGACAGAACAACCAAACCCTTACGATAGGTGATACTGCCGCTCCAGCCTCGTGTGGCCTGGATTTTTGCTTGCTCCAGCTGGCGATTGAAGTCTTGTGAAGCGACATATGAGTTCTTGACAACCAGTCCTGTCCAGCTTGTGCTCGCGAAGATCGCCATGGTCAGGTTGACGACAATAATGACGCCGAAAAATGCCAGCATCGCAAACAGCATATGGCGACCAGTGAAAGGTTTGGGCGGCGTTGCGGGTGCGGGCATGAATTATTGTCCTGTTCCGGAAGGTGCTTCAAATCGCACGCTCTCGGTTGCTGTATCGTCGCTGGCAGTATCGACAATCCGAATGGCAAAGTCGGAAGTCTTTGCGACAATGGCGTCCTTCTTTAACGTGACAAACGCTCGAACATTGCGCAACTGGTTTGCTTTTACATCAACGGTATTGTTGCGGTTCTGACCCAGATCACTGCCTTCCAGCTTCAGCTTTGCTCCGGGCAGTCCGTCCAGTATGATGCGGAACGAACGCGGTTCAGTTCTCATATTCAGGATCTTGACCTGATAGCCATTGCGGATTGAACCGTCACTGAGCCGCACAAATTGCGGATTCCGGTCATGCAAGACATTGACATCGAGATGGCTGCGCATAAATAGCGCCAGTAGTAGACCGATGCCTATAACACCATAAATCGCCGTGTAGATCAGGGTTCGCGTGCGGACTATGTTGCGCCAGTTGAAGTGCTGCACACCAGCTGCCAGTCGGCCCTCCGGACGGATCAGCGCGGGCTGTATGGTGGAGCCGGGTGCACCACCTGTAGCAATCGCCATATTCTGATTGTAGACAGAGAGCGTGGAATACGAGATCAATCCGCTTTCGCGGCCGAGTTTACTCATGACACCATCGCATGCATCGATGCACAAGGCGCAGGTAATGCACTCAAGCTGCTGGCCGTCGCGGATATCGATTCCCATCGGGCAGACAGCTACACAAGCATTGCAATCCACGCAGTCACCAACAGCCTCGCCTGCAGCGATGGCCTTTTTTGCATGCCGAGTGCGAGGTTCGCCGCGCCAGTCATTATAGGTCACGGTGAGGGAGTGTTCGTCCAGCATGGCTGCCTGTACGCGGGGCCACGGGCACATGTAGGTGCATACCTGTTCGCGCATCAAGCCGCCGAAGACATAGGTGGTGGCCGTCAAAACGCCGACAGTGGCGTAAGCCACGAAAGCAGCATTCCCGGTAACAAAATCCTTCAGCAAGGTCGGGGCATCGGCAAAATAGAAAATCCACGCTCCGCCGGTTGCAACCGAGATCAACAGCCAAACCACGTGCTTTGCTGTTCGCTTGGTTATTTTCCTTGTCGTCCAGGGTGCGGCATCCAGCTTGATGCGAGCATTTCGATCACCTTCAAAGAAGCGTTCGACCACCAGGAACAGATCGACCCATACGGTTTGCGGGCAGGTGTAGCCACACCAGGCGCGCCCTACCGTGGAAGTCACCAGAAACAGGCCTATGCCAGCCATCACCAGCATTCCGGCCACGAAAAAGAATTCATGAGGCCAGATATCGATGAAGAAGAAGTAAAAGCGTCTGTTGGCAATGTCGACCAGCACTGCCTGATCGGGCGCAAATTCACCGCGGTCCCAACGCAGCCACGGGGTGATGTAGTATATGCCGAGTGTGACAGCCATTATCACCCATTTGAGCGAGCGGAATGAACCGCTCGCCCGTTTAGGATGTATTTTTTGGCGCGCTGCGTATAGCTCGCGATTGTGTTTGGCGTTGACCGCTTCGGCGTCAAATGTCTCAACGTTAGATGCCATTTCGGCTTGTGCCCTCGTCTTATTGAGTTTGTGCCTGTTCACCGCCGCCGAGGCTGTGCACGAATACTGTCAACTGTTTGACTTCAGCCTCGTTCAGTTTCAAACCCCAAGCAGGCATTACCCCGTGCTTCGGTTTGACAATCTGGGCTGCAATCAGCTCTGCGGTGTTGCCATAAAGTGACAAGGCATCCGCCAGATTGGGTGCGCCGAATTCACGACCGCCCTTGCCGTCGTCGCCATGACATACCGCGCAGTTTTCTGCGTAAATTTCAGCACCGCTTTTTGCCGCAGTGGCATCGTGCTCTTGCGATGATAGTTGCAAGACAAACTGGGTCACATCGGCGATCTGGGCCGGTTCCAGTATGTCGTCACCAAAAGCCGGCATGTCCGATTGCCGGGCGTCGTCATCGTCAGCATTGCGCACGCCGTGCTTGATGGAGTGATAGATTGCCTCCAGGTCTCCACCCCATAACCAGTCATCGTCGTTCAAATTCGGGTAACCCGGGGCGCCTTGAGCACCGGAACCGTGGCACTGCGAACAGTTGACCTTGTAGAGGGACGAGCCTCCCGCCACCGCGAACCTGAACAGCTCATCGGTGGCACGAATTTCTTCCAGGCCCGTGGTCTCGATACGCGACACCAAACCGGCTTTGGCAGCTTTAGCCTTCGTCAACTCTGTCTGCAGCAGTGAGCGATTGGTATCGCCGGAAATGCCCATGGTTGAACCTTCAAGAAGAGGAATCGCCGGATAGTAGATGACATAGCCGATTGAAAACAAAATGGTGGCATAAAACGTCCATAACCACCACCGTGGCAACGGGTTGTTGAGTTCCTTGATCCCGTCCCACTCATGGCCGGTTGTCTCAACGCCGGTGACGTCGTCAATTTCATTTTTCGCCATTATGGTCGTCCTCTCTCAAGGGAATTTGTGCGGAATCGTCCGCGATTTTCTTGGATCCGGGTCTGAAGGTGAATAACACGATGCCCATGAACAGGAGCGTCAGATAGAGCAAGCCCCAGCTATCAGCGAATTGACGGAAAGTACTGTAGTCCATGGTGCCTGCCCTCCTATCGTTGATTGGCCTGGGAACTGGCGTCAAATGACTTGAAGTCCACCAGTGTGCCGAGCATTTGCAGATACGCCACTAATGCATCCATCTCCGTCAGCTTTGATGGATCGCCATCAAAGTTGCTGACCACGGCTTTCGGGTAACGCTCCTTGACTGCATCTGCACCGTCGCTGTCGGGGTCGGCCTGGGCAGCAGCATCAGCCACTGCCTGGTCAATCATTTCCTCGGTGTAGGGAACGCCAAGAGTGGCATTGGCTTTCAGGCTGCCTGCCAGATGGGTGGTATCCAGTCTGGTCTTCAGCAGGAAGCCGTAGGACGGCATGATTGATTCCGGCACGACTGAGGTTGGCTCAACAAGGTGAGCAACATGCCAGTCATCTGAATATCGGCCCCCGACGCGGGCGAGATCCGGTCCGGTGCGCTTGGACCCCCACTGAAACGGATGATCATACATTGATTCCGCCGCAAGCGAGTAATGGCCGTAGCGTTCGACTTCATCGCGGAATGGCCGGATCATCTGGCTGTGACAAAGATAGCAACCCTCGCGGATGTAGATGTCACGGCCGGCAAGTTCCAGAGGAGAATAGGGCCTTACACCCTCTACTTTCTCGATAGTGTTCTTGACGTAGAACAGTGGCGCGATTTCAACAATACCGCCGACCAATACCACCACCAGTGAACACGCCGCCAGAAGCGTGACATTGCGTTCAAGTGCACCATGTTTGTTGATTATAGACATTTTCGATGCCCCTTATTCTGCTGCAGCTGGAGAAGTTACGCCGGAGGCATCCATAGGAACCTCCTTGCGGACGTCGCCACGTATGGTTCGATAGATGTTGTAGGACATCACCAGGCCACCGATCAGGTACAGACCTCCGCCAATTGTACGCATTACGTATTCGGGGTGGATAGCGGTGACCGTCTCGATGAAGGAGTTTACCAGGTAACCCTGGTCATCGAATTCGCGCCACATAAGGCCCTGCGTGATACCGGCGACCCACAAAACGGCGGCATAGATCACGATGCCGATGGTTGCCAGCCACAAATGCCAGTTCACCAGACGCAGTGAGTAAAGCCTGTCGCGGTTCCACAGTTTTGGCACTAGATAGTAAACGGCGCCGAACGAGATCATGCCAACCCAGCCCAGTGCGCCGGAATGAACATGGCCGATGGTCCAGTCAGTATAATGCGACAGTGAATTGACCGCCTTGATGGACATCATCGGGCCCTCGAATGTGGACATGCCGTAGAACGCCAGTGCCAGCACCATCATACGAAGAATGGGATCGGTGCGCAGCTTGTCCCAGGCACCGGACAAGGTCATCAGACCATTGATCATGCCACCCCATGAAGGCATCCACAACATGATGGAAAATACCATGCCCAGGGTCTGCGCCCAGTCCGGCAACGCGGTGTAGTGGAGATGGTGTGGACCTGCCCAGATATACAGGAAGATCAACGACCAGAAGTGGATGATCGACAGGCGATAGGAATAAATCGGACGATCGGCCTGTTTGGGCACAAAGTAATACATCATGCCGAGGAATCCGGCAGTCAGGAAGAAGCCCACGGCATTATGGCCGTACCACCATTGCGTCAGCGCATCCTGGACGCCGGCAAAGGCTGAATAGCTTTTTACGCCCAGGAAGGACACCGGTATGGCCAGATTGTTGACCACATGCAACATGGCGACAGTAATGATGAAGGAAAGGTAGAACCAGTTGGCCACATAGATATGGGGCTCTTTGCGTTTCACAATCGTACCGATGAAAAGTGCCAGATAGGCTACCCAGACAATGGTCAGCCAAATATCCACATACCATTCCGGTTCGGCATATTCTTTTGATTGAGTAATACCGAGCAAATAGCCGGTTGCTGCCATGACAATGAACAACTGATAGCCCCAGAAGACAAACCAGGCGAGATTGCCACCCCACAGCCGCGCCCTGCAGGTGCGTTGCACGACATACATGCTGGTACATAGCAGTGCGTTGCCGCCGAATGCGAAAATCACCGCCGAGGTATGAACCGGGCGCAGGCGACCAAAATTGAGGTAGGGCTCAATGTTGAACACCGGCCAGGCCAGTTGGGCGGCAATGATAACGCCGACCAGGAAGCCGACCACTCCCCAGAATACCGTGGCGATAACGCCATAACGTACCACGTCGTCCATGTAACCGGATGTATCTTCGGCGACCCTGGCTTGGCCGGCAGGGGCGAACTTTATCCGTCGCATCAGCACGATCGAGCTGCCGGAAAGAATGAAGAACAATATCCAGGCATGGGCCTGAAAGAGTGGATCTGCGGCAAATGCTGCACCCATGAGAGCCAGAAATGTTGCCAGGACCATCGCGGCCAATTCGTATCCGTATTTCATGTAAGGAGCCCCAAACATTGCGCCTAATACCAGTGGCAGGCGTGTACCGTCGGCGAACATGGCTGCAGTGTCAAAGCGGGACATTGATCTGTGTCAAAGCAGACCTGCGACATCATGCTCAGTGTGCCTTCAGTGCACAACTGATGCGCCTGATCGTCAACTTTGTCCAAGGTCTGCTTGTGTCCAATGTTAATTTATCTACATGAACCGTCCTCGACCAACACCCGGAGGCTGGAAGAAAGCCTGGAGGGTTTCCGGCATCACCACAGGTTGAAAATGAGACTGTGTGATGCGTTGGAAGAGGTTGCAGATTCTCTGCCCAATCAAGTTGACATACAAAAATGCCTGGCACTGTCGAGATGTGTGCTGCCTACCATTCGCCGGGCCCAGAAAATGGAAGAAACCGAGTTGTTTCCGCAACTAGTGCAGGCTTATCCCGATGACAACCGCTTGCAGGCCAGCCTGGAACGCTTGCGTCTGGAGCACCTGGAAGACGAAACCTTTGCGGACGAAATTGCCTGTCTTCTGCACGATTGTGGCAGTACGGGGCGCCCTGGTAACGCGGAATCGGCGGGTTACATGCTGCGTGGTTTTTTCGCTTCAGTCCGCCGGCATGTGGCGTTCGAAGATGAGTGCCTCATTCCGTTGATCGAACACAAGATTGGCAACTAGAGCGCTTCAGGTTTTGATTGAATCAAAATCTCGCTCTATCCTTTGTTGTCGCATTTCTTTTTCGCAAAACCGGTATCCGCTTTTGTGAGAGGCCGTGACAGGGGGCCTTATTCGCCGCCGGAAATTGCCATCAACTTGGTAGTGTCACGCACCGTTATCTCCAGGTTTCTTCGGATGTCAATTACGCCCATCTTGCGCAACTTGGTCATTTGGCGACTGACGGTTTCAAGCGTCAGTCCCAGAAAATCTGCTATGTCTGCTCGTTTCAGCGGTAGCATAAATTCTCTGCGAGCCTGATCGTCAGCTGACGGCTGACCGATGTGATCAACCAGCAGGAGCAAAAAGCTGGCCACTTTTTCCTGAGCCGTTTTGCGCCCCAGTGTCACCATCCAGGTCCGCGCGTCATCGAGCTGGATCAGGGCCTGTTCAAACAGGCGATGTTCAAGCTCTGGTTCCTGTTTGAGCATTCTCTCCAGGTCGGCTTTCGGAAATACGCAAATTTCAACATCTGTGGCGGCCTCCACCGAAACAGGCACCTTGTCCGCGAACGGTTTTCCCACGAATTCCGGCGCGAATTGCAGACCAACGATTTGCTGGCGGCCATCGCTCAGCAATTTGGTCAACTTGACGGAGCCGGCGACAATATTTGCGTAGTCGGCCACCTCGTCGTCCTCGAAGTATATAGTCTCGCCCTGAGCAATCTTACGGCGCCGGGTTACGTTAGAAAAATGCGCGAGCTGCGGAGTTTTCAGGGCGCTGCAAATGCCAAACTGGCGTGCGCCGCACACCTTACACCCAGCAGGAATGTCAGTCTCGTCGATCTCAAATGGCACCCGGTTGGTGGATTGCATAATTCGTACTCCACATATGCAAGAGTTCAATACAACACACTTTGAAATCTATCTGAATGAACCATGTTAACACAGCATGGCCGGTAGTGGATCTACGTCCTGAAGATTTCAGTATCGAACGGGTATTGCAGTCCTTTGTGACCTTCGTGATTATTTCCGTCGCAAGATTTCGCTAAACTTGGGTATTGATAAGTTTTTCACCCCTTAGAGCAAGCACGTTATACCCAAGAGCAAGCAAGCTATACCAACGTCGAATAGCCAAGATCGCCAATTTACTGTTGGTTGTCAAAGGCTAAGAATTTGGCTTGGTTGGCAAGGAAAACAATCTTGCCGAAGTTCCTAACGGGAGGATTGAATGTCTAAATTTGAGTTTACGCGTCGTGGCCTTATCAAATCCGGTGCAGCAGTTGGTGCCGGCCTTGCCATGCCAACACTACTGACGCGTCCGGCGTATTCCTTTAACAATGAACCCAAGGGTAGCACCGTCACGCTTGGCTTCAATGTGCCCCAGACCGGGCCTTATGCTGACGAAGGCAATGACGAGTTGCTGGCACAGCAACTTGCCGTCGAACACCTCAATGGTGAAGGTGACGGCGGCTGCCTTACCACCTTCTCTTCGAAGGCGCTCAAGGGCAATGGCATCCTTGGCAAGAAGGTACAATTCGTAACCGGCGACACCCAGACCAAGTCTGATGCTGCTCGCGCATCTGCCAAATCGATGATCGAGAAGGACGGTGCCATCATGATCAACGGCGGCTCCTCTTCAGGTGTGGCCGTGGCTGTTCAGGGGCTTTGCCAGGAAGCCGGTATCATCTTCATGGCCGGTTTGACCCATGCCAACGATACCACCGGCAAGGATCGGAAAGCTAACGGCTTCCGTCACTTCTTCAATGCCTATATGTCTGGTGCAGCGCTGGCACCTGTGTTGGCCAAGGAAATGGGCAAAGATCGCCGCGCATATCACCTTACGGCTGACTACAACTGGGGCTGGACCCAGGAAGAGTCGATCAAGGCTTCCACCGAAGGCCAGGGCTGGGAAACCGTCAACACGGTAAAGACCCCGCTCGCATCAACCGATTTCTCATCCTATATCGCTCCGGTGATCAACGCAGGTGCAGACGTGCTGGTGTTGAACCATTACGGCGGCAACATGGTCAACTCGCTGACCAACGCAATCCAGTTCGGTCTGCTGGACAAGCAGGTAAACGGCAAAGACTTCAAGATCGTCGTTCCGCTTTACTCTGAACTGATGGCTGCAGGGGCCGGCGACAACATTAAAGGCGTGCTCGGTTCCATGAACTACAACTGGCAGCTGGACAATGCTGGTTCCAAGGCCTTCGTGAAGTCGTTTGGTGAAAAGTACGGACGTCCGCCTTCCAACTCGGCACAGACCTGTTATGCACAGGTTCTGCTCTACGCTGACGCTTGCGAACGTGCTGGTACGTTCAACCCATGTGGGGTTGTCGAGGCTTTGGAAGGCTTCGAGTTCGACGGTCTTGGCAACGGGCCAACGACCTACCGCAAGGAAGATCACCAGTGCTTCAAGGATGTTCTGGTCGTGCGCGGGGCTCAAAATCCAACCACGAAATACGACACGTTGGAAATCGTGGAGATTACCCCGGTCGCCCAAGTCACGTATCCACCCAATCATCCAATGTTTGGTGGCGATGCGGCTACCCTTGGCAAGTGCAACCCGGGCGCCTGACGGCTAACTGGTCGCAACGAACACGTGTCGCGCCGGCAAGTTTGTCGCTGGCGCGACACGGCATAACTGAGCTATGACAATTACTTGAACGGGCTATGTACGGCACGCCGGCCAGACCGGTGCGTGGCGGCAGATATTTCAGTTGGTATAAACAATGGATGCGATCCTCCTTCAGATTTTGAACGGGCTCGACAAAGGTAGCGCATATGCGCTTATCGCGCTTGGGCTTACTTTGATTTTCGGTACCCTGGGGGTTGTGAATTTTGCTCACGGTGCCCTGTTCATGATCGGGGCTTTTTGCGCGGTGACGCTGCAAAAACTGCTGAATATCTCGACAGTCACGCTCGATCCGACAAAGACGGATTTTCTCGGCAAGCCACTTCAGATCAATACACCGCTGATAGAATCGTGGTTCGGAGAGGCGGCGGGCCAGGCCATCATAAACTGGTCGGTTCCGCTGGCCATCCTGTTTGCGATCCCGATTATGCTGCTGGTCGGTTATGTGATGGAGCGCGGCCTTATCCGCCATTTCTACAAGCGCCCGCATGCGGATCAGATTCTCGTCACTTTCGGGCTTGCTATTGTGCTGCAGGAAATCGTCAAGGCGTTCTACGGTGCCAATCCGATCCCGACCCCGGCACCGGATGCATTCAGAGGATCACTAGATATCGGTCTTATGGTCGGATTCGCGGAAAACGCAATTATCTACCCTTACTGGCGCCTGATTTACTTTGCCTTTTCCGCTCTGATTATTGGCCTGGTGTTTGCCTTCCTGCAATTCACCACGTTCGGCATGGTGGTGCGCGCAGGCATGGCAGACCGCGAGACGGTGGGCCTTCTGGGCATCAACATTGACCGTCGCTTTACGCTGATGTTCGGCATAGCTGCCGCTGTCGCCGGGCTTGCCGGTGTCATGTACACTCCGATCAATCCGCCAAACTATCACTGGGGCATGGACTTCCTCGTGCTCAGCTTTGTGGTCGTGGTTGTCGGTGGCATGGGTTCCCTGCCTGGTGCTGTACTGGCAGGTTTCCTGCTGGGGATTCTGGAAAGTTTCGCTTCCACTACCTGGGCAACGACGACCATCCCCGGCATTAATCAGATCATTATTTATCTTGTCGCAATCGTCATCCTGCTTGCCCGTCCGCGCGGTCTTATGGGACGCAAAGGTGTGATGGAGGAGTAGGACGATGTTCGGACTTGATAAAACAGACACGAGAACGTTTTTGTTCGTGATTGCCATTACGTTACTGGCGCCATTCATACTGAACCCGTTCCCGACAGACTCCGCATTGGCACAGTTCAACGGCGGTTATCCGGACCTGATGCAACGCTTCATGATTTTCGGTATCTTTGCGGTGGGTTTCAACATCCTGTTTGGTTTGACCGGTTATCTGTCATTTGGTCATGCGGCGTTTCTGGGAGTGGGCTCCTATGCGGCCGTGTGGATGTTCAAACTGTTGAGTTTCAACATTATCCCGGCGATTGCATTGTCCATTATTGTTGCGGGACTGTTTTCGCTTGCTATCGGATACATTTGCCTTCGCAGATCAGGCATCTATTTTTCGATCCTAACGCTGGCGTTTGCTCAAATGAGTTTCGCAATGGCCTATTCGGTCCTGTCAAACCCCAGCTTCAACCTTACTAACGGGGAAACCGGTTTGCAGGTTTATGCTGACGATCCGCAGTATCTGAAAGGCAGTGGACCGGATATCACGCACCTGTTCGGCCTTGAGATGAACGCCACGAAGACGCTTGAAGTTGGTGCCTGGGCATTCCAGTTCAATACAGGCTTTTACGTATGTGCGGTCTTCATGATTGTGGCGTTTTATATCTCCATGCGCATATTCCGCTCCCCATTTGGCTTGATGTTGCGCGCAATAAAAACCAACCAGACACGGTTGAACTATACAGGTCTTAATTCTCGTCCCTACACGCTGGCAGCCTTTGTGATCTCAGGCATGTATGCGGGACTGGCCGGTGGTCTGCTGGCCGCGATGGATCCTCTTGCTGGTGCCGAGCGCATGCAATGGACTGCTTCAGGCGAGGTCGTGCTGATGACCATTTTGGGAGGGGCCGGTACACTGGTGGGACCGTTGCTTGGTGCAGGCTTCATCAAGTATTTTGAAAATATCTTCTCAAAAATAAATGACAACGTTCTGCATACCTGGTTCTCGTTTATGCCGGAGAGCATTGAAAACTTCCTCGTAGCGATCATTCATCCGTTTGTGGGCAAGGGCTGGCACCTTACCCTCGGCCTGACATTCATGTTGATCGTGATTTTCCTTCCTGGTGGCCTGGTAGACGGCGGGAAACGCATCTGGAACAAGATCACCGGCAAGAATCGCTCTTCACTGGATGCGGTCGCCAACCCGAAACCAGCTGAGTAAGGTCCGAAGTCCATGGGAATTCTTGAAATCAATAACATCAACAAGAGGTTCGGCGGACTGCAGGCTCTTGGCGATGTCAACCTGAATGTCGAAGAGGGTACGGTTCATGCGATTATCGGTCCAAATGGTGCCGGCAAATCGACATTGCTCAATTGCCTGATCGGCAAACTTGAACCGGATACCGGGACTGTTACTTTTGAAGGACAGTCGATTCTGGGCCTGAAACCGCACCAGATAAACCAGCTCGGTATCAGTCGGGTGTTTCAGACACCGGAAATCTTCTCGACCCTTTCGGTGTTTGAGAATGTGATGATTGCCTGTTTTGCGAAGCGTGACGGGGCGTTTCAGCT
>CAJICM010000099.1_pt1 | contig 64183 bp, 57 predicted proteins | sample 9199691 | NCBI WGS metagenome assembly CAJICM01 (sample SAMEA7708338, study PRJEB35096) | sediment metagenome | biome: marine neritic benthic zone biome [ENVO:01000025]; feature: sediment [ENVO:00002007]; material: shallow marine sediment [ENVO:03000034] sea grass bed [ENVO_01000059] ...
CGATTTCCTGTTCCGGTCCGCAAGGCGTTACTTGCCCGTCCGCGACCTCGTAAATCTCCGCACAGCTGGATGCTGCCTCAAACAATCTTCTGTCGGTTCCCGTCATCCAGGCCTGGCAACCAAGCTCAAGCAACTCATCCATCAATGCAGCGCGGCGAATCTCGTCCAGATGTGCGGCGACTTCATCCAGCAGCAATAGTGGCGCAACTGCGTTAAACGTCTCACGAACTGCCCGTGCCTGTGCCAGAACCAACCCAATAAGCAATGCTTTCTGCTCGCCAGTTGAACATAATCGGGCTTCCATCCGTCTCGGACCGTGGCTGACCAGCAAGTCAGCTCGGTGCGGTCCTCGAAGAGTTCTGCCCGCAGCCCTGTCGCGGCCGCGCGAATCAAGCAAAAGTGTACGATATTCGTCCTCAATTTGCACGGCTGGACGGTCAATTAGTTGTTGCTCCAATTCACCGTCTATAATCACTTCCGCCCACGGAAACAAACTTTCGGAATCATGTGCTCTGCGGTCGGCGATAAAGCTGCGAACGGCAGCAATAGCGTCATTTCGGGCGGCAGCAACCGCCACTGCGGTTTGGGCAAGCTGGGCTTCAACACTGTCCAGCCAGTGTGTTTCAGGGTGTTCTTCACTGTTTAACCGATTGCGTTCACGCAACAATCGATCGAGCGCATTTACCCGCCTGCCATGCGCAGGATCAAATGTGGCTGTCAGTCGATCCAGAAACCGGCGCCGGTCGGAGGCGGGCCCGGCAAACAGCCTGTCCATCGCAGGTGTCAGCCACAGGGCCCGCACGTATTGTGCCAACGCGCCTGCACTGCGCTGGACCTCGCCGTCAATGCGCACCTCCCGGGAATTGCCCGACAAGGGCTCGCCATTGTCATCGACACCCGATTGCCACGCGGTTCCGAGCCGTACCTGGCCAGACGGAGCGTCCAGTATCGCCGATACAGCCCAGCCCTGGCCAGCGCCGGTCTTTGCCAGGTCTTCAAAAGCAGCACCGCGTAATCCGCGACCGGGTGTCAGCAAAGAAATGGCTTCCAGCAGATTGGTTTTGCCAGCCCCATTGTGACCGCAAAGTGCAATCAGGCCCGCAGACGGCTCAATGCGCGCACTGTCATAATTGCGAAACGAGGATAATGTCAGGCTGACAATGGTCAGGGATGACTTGAGCGGCAAATTGGCTTCTCCGGGCCTCAACAGCATTTGAATTGCACTTGCCCGCCCCAGATGCACGTGCCAGCAGCATAACGCAAGTGCCACAGGTCTTTAAACACGCATCGGCATCAATACGTAAAGCACCCGATCGTCGGCAACGTCGCGCAGGATTGTCGGAGAGCCCGAATCTGACAGCATGAAGGTCGCGGTATCACCCTTGAACTGGCCCGCGATGTCCAGCAGGTAACGCGAGTTAAATCCGACATCAATCGGGTCCGAGGAGTAGCTGGCCGCAATCTCTTCTTCGGCGGAACCAGAATCCGGATTGTTCACCGTAAGGGTCAACCGGTCCGTGGCTATATTGAGTTTCACCGCCCGCCCCTTTTCGCTGGATATCGTCGAGACACGATCAACGGCTTGTGCAAAAATACGGGTGTCGACTTCCAGCGCCTTGTCATTGCCTGTGGGGATAACCCTCTCATAGTCGGGGAAAGTTCCGTCAATCAACTTGGACGTCAGAACGAGACCGTCTAGATCGAAACGAATTTTCGATGCCGACAGGGAGATGGCAACATCACCGTCTTCATCTTCAATCAGCTTGGCAAGTTCCAGAACTGTCTTGCGCGGCACGATGACACCCGGCATGCCGGCAGCTCCGTCGGGTGAAGGTAACTCAACCCGTGCCAACCGGTGACCATCTGTAGCGACAGCGCGCATCGTGCCATTGTCCAACGTGTGAAGATAAATACCGTTCAGATAGTACCGTGTTTCTTCGGTCGAAATGGCAAACCGGGTTTTCTCTATCATCAACTTGAGATCGGCAGACGGCATCGAGAACGAGTGTGTCGCCTCACCGCTGGCCAGATCGGGAAAATCCTGCGGCGGCAGCGCCTGGAGGGAAAACCTGGACCGGCCTGCGATGATGGCAAGCCGACCCTCGTCAGGCCCCTGCTCCAGCTGCAATTGAGCACCATCGGGGAGCTTGCGAACAATGTCGTACAACATGTGGGCCGGCACTGTGGTGGAGCCTGCCTGGCCGACATCGGCACTGGTGTGCTCCACTATTTCAATGTCCAGATCGGTCGCATTGAGCTTCAACCCGCCGTCCGCCGCCTGCAGCAGAACATTGGAAAGAATTGGAATTGTGTTGCGACGTTCCACAACCGACTGAACGTGGTTCAGCGATTTCAAAAACGTACCGCGTTCAATGGTAACCCGCATGGCCTGAGCGTCCTCGAAAACTGTCAGATATGTTGCGCGACCTATGCAGCTCTCGCAACCTATCGAGACTTAAGCTGTTGCTGTCTGGTGTGCAAGGCAAAGTCCTGCTCCAACGGCTCGGGCAGCTACCGAAATGTGGAAAACCAAGCCAAAAATGCCGTGATCAACCCTGTTCGATCAGCCTCGACAACAATGTCACTTCGCGGGCAAGTTTCTCGTCGGCCTGCATCAGCTCTTCCACTTTACGTACGGCATGAAGAACAGTGCTGTGATCACGATTGCCGAAACGGCGTCCGATTTCTGGCAGCGAGCGAGAGGTCAGTTTCTTGGCAAGGTACATGCCGATCTGGCGGGGGCGCACCACAGCCCGGGCCCGGCGAGGGCTGAGCAGGTCGGCACGGGTCACATTAAAATGTCGGCCGACAATGCGCAGTATATCGTCGACACGCACCCGAACAAGTTCGGCAGTATGTGACAGATCGCGCAATGCAAAAGCAGCCATATCCACTGTCATTGGCTGCCTGGTCAGGTGCTGACTGGCAATTACGCGGTTCAACGCGCCTTCCAGTTCACGACCCGCACCCGTAATGCGGTTGGCGACAAATTCCAGGACATCCTCTGCAACAATCAGGCTTGGGTCCTTGCGTTGCGCCGCTGCAAGTTTTGACTGAAGAATCGAGCGCCTCAGTCCGATGTCGGGTGCTTCGATATCCACAACAAGACCACCGGCAAGGCGCGAGCGCATGCGTTGATCAATACTTTCAAGCTGTGGAGGTGGAACGTCGGCGGCTATTACCACCTGGCGCTTGGCATCCACCAGGGAATTGAACGTGTGACAGAACTCCTGCTGCATTGCCTTGCCCTGCAGGAACTGCAGGTCGTCGATCAACAAAACATCGATCGACTGGAAATAGTCCTTGAACGACAATGTATCGCGCACTTTCAACGCGGCCATGAAGTGGTACATGAACCGCTCTGCGGTAATGTAGAGCACCTTGCGATCCGGATTGAGGTCGCGAATGCGCCATGCAATGGAATTGATCAGATGGGTTTTGCCCAATCCCGCCGCCGAGTGAATGAACAGTGGATTGAAACTCACCGGCGCCCCAGGGCGGGCCTCAGCCACGCGCATGGCCGCTGCATGGGCCAACGCATTCGACTGGCCCTGGACGTAGGTTTCGAAAGTCAGGTTGTGATCGAGTTGCGAGCCGCGGTCATTGCCCTGTCTGGATCCGACACGCAGGGTCTTGGCTACCGGTTCAGCGGCTTCTTCAGACAACCCGTCCAGACTTGCAACCGGCGCAACTGCCTGTGCGGCAGTAGGCAAACCGCGGGTGCGCACCTGCAATTCCACCAGTGTAACGTCTTTGTATTCGGCTGCACAGCATGCGGTCAGTTGGTCCACATAGTGCGATTTGATCCAGCTGCGCAAAAACCGCGTCGGAACAGAAACATTCAGCACCCCGTCCGCCAGGCTTTCCGGCTCCATTCGGGCGAACCAGCTGGAATAAAGATCTTCGCCCAACTCGGCGCGCAAGCGTGCTGCGACACGGGTCCAGACACCGCCTAGCGTGGTGCGATTGGGTTCGAAATGTGCCTCGTCATTTTTCCGGGCCTGGTTCCGATCTTCGCCGGTCACCGCACGGTCTTCAACAGGTTTTCGATCCTGACCTCTTGCCACCACCGCTAATTCTCCTGCGTCCATAATGTTGTCCCACAAAACATCAATTCAAAACCGTGATTTTGAAATACAGGCAGCAAAAAGGGTTTGGAGACCAAACACGGTCACCACAACATCCAATCCTACGAGACGAATTCCGCCGCCCATGGCCAACCCGTTAGAGCCGACCACCCCTGCTACTCAACCCACTAACAACCGAGATGAAACCCGGACGGACCTGCCCCTGCCACAGGGTAATCCGCATGTACCAACGTTTTTGCTTCTTTTTGACTGCCGCAAGAGATGCGACCAGTGGTCAGACAATACAATCTGGCCCGCAGGCCATGCAATAGCTGCGTTCAAAAAGTGCGGCAAGCCGGGCTTTTTCGAGGCACACAGCTGCGCTTGCATTACCAGGCTCAACCGCTCCAAACAATTGACTCTGATAGGCATTTTTGAAGAGGTCCCCGTTTCCGCCGGCGCTCAAGGGGAAAGCAAAAAAAATATTTACGGGTCGGGCTTTTTTGGCGAAAAACTTGCGTTTCACCGCCCAAAATAATTTGCACTCTGTAAGCTATTGTTTTTAATAATAAATAAATGCCAACTGAAGCTTAGGAACAAAATGCGTACAAACCAGCGCGTCAGCAAAAAGACGATGCTTGAATCAAAAAGGAGGCCGCCTCGGCAGACCTCCTTGAAGTCATTGAAGAATCTGATGCTGTCAGGTTGAAGCCGAAATCGCCTTTACCCGCTTGGCCAGCCGTGAAACTTTCCGGGAGGCGGTATTTTTGTGCATTATACCCTTCTGGGCACCGCGCATTATTTCAGGCTGAGCCGCCTGCAGGGCTGCTGCTGCTGCTGCCTGGTCGCCGCTGGCAATGGCTTCTTCCACGCTGCGGAGGAATGAACGAACCCGAGAGCGGCGGTTCATATTGATTTGTGTGCGCCTGGCGATGTGCCGGACGGCTTTCTTTGCCGAACGAGTATTGGCCATTTGATACTTAATCCTGAATGTGCCGCCATTTCTGGCGATATCTTGACATGGTAAGCTGCCCGTTGCGATTACCGGTGGCCCATGCCGTAATTCCGCATGTGCATAGGTCAACAGAACAACGGGTGTGCTGAGATGAGCGGTTTCATATAGCAAGTCTGTTTCGGCGTCAACAAACACCTCTGTGCTCATCTCGAAGTCCGGGGTCAGGAGTTTGAGAATTTCGGCTTTCTCTTTTCCGCAAAAGCCGCCATGCCTTCCTTCTGGTCATTGGTCGCAAACATGGAATGAAACACACGGCGTTCGAAGCGGACACCTTCGGCCAGGGTCGTTTCATAGGCACGGTTCACCGATTCTTTTGTCATCATGGCAATCGGCATGGATTTGGCCGCAATGACAGCGGCCGTCTTGATTGCTTCATCGATCAGATCAGCAGCCGGTATGATGCGGGAGACCAGTCCTGAGCGTTCAGCTTCGTCTGCATCCATCATCCGGCCCGTCAGGCACATTTCCATGGATTTGGACTTGCCGACAAACCGGGTAAGGCGCTGGCTGCCTCCGGCTCCGGGCATTGCTCCAAGGTTAATCTCGGGCTGGCCAAATTTTGCTGTATCAGCAGCCAGGATGAAGTCGCACATCATTGCCATCTCGCACCCGCCACCCAACGCGTAACCGGCAACGGCAGCGATCACCGGTTTGCGGCATCGGGACACTCTTTCCCACTTGCCGATAAAATCACCAAGATAGGCATCCATGTAGGACTGGGATTGCATCTCCTTGATATCAGCTCCAGCCGCGAATGCTTTTTCTGACCCTGTAATAACAACCGCACCTATGCTGCTGTCAGCTTCAAATGCATCAAGCGCCGTGTTCAACTCATCGATCAGAGCATTGTTGAGCGCATTCAGTGCTTCAGGCCGGTTCAAGGTAATCAGGCCGACAGCATCACGGGTTTCAACAAGAATGTTGTTATAGGTCATCGCAATCTCCCTGCGGGGGTCAAAATTCAATGCCGTGCAATAAACAGCAAACCGCTCAGCGCTGGCAAGTAGGGCAATAGAAACTGGACCTGCCGGATTGAACCAGTCGCTTGATCATTGAGTTGCAGCCCTGCGTCCTGCAGGCCTCGCCTTCGCGGTCATAGACATCGAAGCGCTGTTGAAATTCCCCGGAGCTGCCATCAGTGCGGGCGTAATCGCGCAAGGTTGAACCACCAGCTTCAAGGGCCTCGGTCAAAATGCTGCGAATGCCAAGTACAAGCGCTTCGACCAGGGGGGACGGCCCCCGCTTGCGGACGATGCTGGCCGATTGCCGTTTTGGCGACAATCGCGACCGAAATAGCGCCTCACACACGTAAATGTTGCCAAGTCCTGCAATAATTCGCTGGTCGAGCAAGGCAGCTTTCAGTGGTGATTTGCGACCGGCAAGTGCATTGGCCAGGAATTCCGCATGCAATTCATTGCCAAGCGGCTCTACGCCAAGATTGGCAAGAAAGCGGTTGCCGCCTACTCCGCCAGGCTCAATGAGATCAACAAATCCGAAGCGACGCGGATCGGTGTAAACGATGCGTGCATCATTATCCAGATCGATGACAATGTGGTCGTGCGCTCCATCACCGGAGTAACCGGCCTGGTCCTGGTAATAGAATTCTCCCAGATTATGCACGGCACCTTTTTGCGGCCATACTGTAAATCTGCCGGTCATGCCCAGGTGAACCAGCAGCGTATGACCGCTATCCAGCTCAATGAGGAGGTATTTGGCGCGCCGCCTCAACCCCGTTATGCGCTTGCCGGAAACAATTTCCGCCAAATTGTCCGGAATCGGGAACCTCAGATCTGCACGGTTCAGTCTCACGGTTTTCACCCGCTGATCCACAAGTGCCGGTTCCAGGCCGCGCCGTACGGTTTCTACTTCGGGCAATTCGGGCATTTGATGTCTTTCCGGTTCGAAAGTCGCAGTGCGGCATGTTCACCTTGTTGCAGCACAACAGATAGCCATGAATGGCAAGCTGGTCTATGGTCCCGGCCAATATGAGCGATTTCACAAAACCACAAACTGCCGACCAGACCTCCTTCGGTTTCCGTGAGGTGAAGGAAGCAGACCGACAGGACCTGGTAAACGAGGTGTTTGGCAAGGTTGCGTCCCGTTATGACCAGATGAACGATCTCATGTCTGGCGGTTTGCACCGGCTGTGGAAAGACGATTTTGTTGCGTTGCTGAACCCACCGAAGACCGGTCGGCAGTTCAAGGTACTGGACGTTGCCGGCGGCACCGGAGATATTGCATTTCGTATCGCCCGGGCCGGCGGCAGCGGCACTGAAATAACCATTGCGGACATATCTCCGGAAATGGTCGCCGAAGGTGCCAGGCGGGCTTCGGGAGAGCTGCACGGCGGCAAATGCCGGTTCAGCGTCGGCAATGCTGAAACCCTGGCGTTTGCGGACAATACATTTGACGCCTACACAATTGCCTTCGGGATTCGAAATGTCACCCACATAGATCGGGCTCTCGCACAAGCCTATCGGGTTTTAAAACCCGGCGGCCGGTTCCTGTGTCTCGAATTCTCACATGTGGATGTGCCCGGCGTGGAACAGGTGTATGAAGCCTATTCAATGACTGTGATCCCAGCGGTCGGAAAGATCGTGACCGGCGATGGCGATCCCTACAGATATCTGGTTGAAAGCATACGCAAGTTTCCCGCTCCACAGATATTTGAGCAGATGATCGCCAAGGCCGGATTCACACACACCAGCAACCGGATGCTGACGGGTGGTATTGTCGCCATTCACTCCGGCTGGAAAATCTAGATTCGCTCCGGCATGCTGAAACAAATCCGACATATCTTCAAGCTTGCGCGGGCAGGCCGTACCATTGCCCGGCACGGTGGATTTGATCCGGCACTGGATGATGAAAATGTGCCGGCGGTCGCGAAATCCGCTCTGAAACTGTTGGGGGCGGGCAGGTCCAGCCACGAACAACGCTCCGGTCTGGCTGAAGCGTTGAATGAACTGGGGCCCAGCTACATAAAGCTCGGCCAGTTCCTGGCGACCAGACCCGACATTATTGGAAACGAACGAGCCGATGCGCTGCGTCAGCTTCAAGATCGCATGAAACCGTTCGACATGAACCAGGCACGAGAGGCAATCCAGGCAGGCCTCGGCAAACCGGCGGGGGAAGTGTTTCAATCGCTGTCCGATCCGGTTGCGGCCGCCTCAATAGCACAAGTTCACAAGGCCCAGGTTGCAGATGACGCAGGAAACAAGCACGCGGTTGCAGTAAAGGTCCTCAGGCCCGGTGTCGAGGCCCGGTTTCGGGACGATCTGCAAACCTTCTTCACCGCAGCCAGGCTGGCCGAGCGGTTTTCCGCCGAGGCCCGGAGGTTGAATATTGTCAAGGCCGTGGAGACGCTGGAACGCTCGGTCGAACTGGAAATGGATTTGCGGCTGGAAGCGGCTGCCATTTCCGAAATGGCCGACAATACCCGCGATGACCCCGGATTCCGGGTGCCGGAGGTTTTCTGGCAGCAGACATCGCGCCGAATACTGACCAGCGAATGGATTGACGGGATTGCGCTGACCGACACAGAAGCGCTGGCGGCATCCGGCCTCGATCTTGCTCGTCTCGGCGACACGGTCATTCAGTCGTTTTTGCGGCATGCGATGCGCGACGGGTTTTTCCATGCCGACATGCATCAGGGCAATCTGTTCATCGATGCGCAGAACAACCTCGTCGCTGTTGATTTCGGCATAATGGGCCGCTTGAGCGTAAAAGACCGGCGGTTTCTCGCTGAAATACTGTGGGGTTTCATCAAGCGTGACTACAAGCGCATTGCGGATGTCCACTTTGAAGCCGGCTACGTGCCAGCCAGCCAGGACGTCAACCTGTTCGCACAGGCCCTGCGGGCAATAGGCGAACCGATTTTGGGTCGCGATTCAACCGACATTTCCATGGCCCGACTGCTGACGCAGTTGTTTGAAGTGACCGGCCAATTCAATATGGAAACCCAGCCACAGCTGATCCTTCTGCAAAAAACGATGGTAGTTGTGGAAGGGGTTGCACGCAGCTTCAACCCGCGACTGAACATGTGGGTGACGGCAGAACCCGTTGTTGCCGAGTGGATGGAGCAGAAACTTGGTGCTCAGGGCAGACTGGAAGACGCTGCTGAAGGGGCCGCGACCATAGGCCGGCTGGCAGCCGCATTTCCGGAATTGTTGAGCGAACTGGGTCAGGCAACAGCAATGGTATCTTCCATGGCACAATCCGGCGGCATTCGGCTTGACAGCGACACGACAGACGCTATCGCAGCAGCCCAGGCGCGCCATTCCGCCTCCAATCGCGGTGCATTGTGGGTTGGCGCAATTGCCCTTGTGGTGCTCGCCGTGGCGCTGGCCCTGTAGTAAGGTTGACAACATGACGAAGCAAAAACGCATACTCCTGATCGTTGGCGGCGGTATCGCCGCCTACAAAACACTTGAGCTGATCCGGCTTTGCAAAAAGGCGGACATTGCCGTCACTCCCATTCTGACCCGGGCCGGGGAACAGTTTGTAACCCCCCTTTCAGTGGGTGGACTGGCAGGAGAAAAAACCTTCACACATTTGTTCGATCTGACTGATGAAGCAGAAATGGGTCACATTCAGCTGTCCCGCGTTGCAGATCTCGTGGTGGTTGCTCCGGCAACCGCTGACCTGATGGCGAAGATGGCGACCGGTCAGGCTGACGACCTGGCGACCACAGCACTTCTGGCAACGGACAAACCAGTGTTGATTGCACCGGCAATGAATGTGCGCATGTGGCAGCACCCCGCGACCCAGCGCAATCTGGCAATTCTAAAAGGTGACGGCGTATCGGTTTGCGGCCCCGAAGAAGGCGACATGGCCTGTGGCGAATATGGGCCCGGCAGAATGAGCGAGGCAGTTGAAATCTTTGCAGCTGTCGAGAAATTTTTTGGTGACACCGGCCGTCCGACAGAACACCGCGCTGCCGCGAACCGAACCGGCCCATTGACCGGACGCAAGGTACTGATAACCGCCGGTCCAACCCACGAACCCATCGATCCGGTGCGATACATCGCCAACAGATCTTCAGGAAAACAGGGATATGCACTTGCCGAAGCCGCAATCGCCCTGGGCGCTGAGGTTGTGCTTGTTTCGGGGCCTGTCGGTTTGCCGATTCCGCAAGGCGTCGAACTGATCAACGTTGAAACGGCACGTGACATGCTGAAAGCCGTGCAGGGCGAACTGCCCAGTGACATGGCCATTTTCTGTGCGGCTGTCGCCGATTGGCGAACAGAAGACAATGCCGAGCAAAAGTTGAAAAAGGACGGCAGCGGAAAACCGCCTGCGTTGAAGCTGGCAGAAAATCCGGACATTCTGAAATCAGTCGGCCATCTGAAAAACCACCGGCCGGCGCTGGTGGTTGGCTTTGCGGCGGAGACCGAGAACGTGGTTGAGAATGCCCGCAAGAAACTTACTGCCAAGAATGCCGACATCATTATCGCCAATGATGTAAGTGACGAAGGCGGCGTCATGGGAGGTCGCGACAATACCGTGCACCTGGTCGGTCCGGACAATGTCGAAGACTGGGATAAGATGCCCAAACAGGATGTGGCGACCCGTCTCATGAACCACTTTTCAGGCATGCTGGCGAAGACTTCATGAGTGAAACACCGGTTATAAAGCTGAACTGGTTACCGCATGGCGCCGGTCTGGATCTTCCTGTCTATGCAACTACACAGGCAGCCGGCATGGATCTGCACGCGGCTGTTCCCGCCGATGAGCCGGTTGTTCTTGCTGCAGGATCGCGCCGCTTGATCGCAACCGGCATGGTCCTGGCATTACCACCTGGCTTTGAAGGACAGATACGACCCCGCTCCGGTCTCGCAATCAAGCACGGTATTACATGTCTCAACACACCCGGTACGATTGATTCCGACTATCGCGGAGAGATCAAGGTGATCCTGATCAATCTCGGCGATGAGCCCTTCAGCATCCGTCGTGGTGAACGTATAGCCCAGATGGTGATTGCGCCAGTGGTGCAGGCTGAAATCATGCAGGTTGAAATTCTGGATGAAACCGCCAGAGGCGCGGGTGGTTTCGGTTCGACAGGAACCAACTGATCATGGCATTGAGCGCTGATGAAATTGAAAGGTATGCCCGGCACATTGTGCTGCGCGAACTGGGTGGGCCGGGCCAGCAGCAACTGAAGGCTGCAAGAGTGCTTGTGGTCGGAGCCGGCGGACTGGGTGCACCATTGCTGTTGTACTTGGCCGGTGCGGGCATCGGGACCATTGGCGTAGTGGACGATGATGTCGTGAGCCTGTCAAATCTGCAGCGCCAGATCATCCATTCCACCAAGGGTGCAATTGAAACAATTCCCAAGACCGAGAGTGCTTCGACGCGGATCCGTGAACTCAACCCGGAAGTGAGCGTGGTCACTCATCAGCAGCGGCTGGACAGCTCGAATGCCATGGACATCATTTCGGGATATGACATTGTGGCTGATGGGTGCGACAACTTCGTTACACGATTTCTGGTGTCGGATGCGTGTTACCTTGCAGGCAAGACCTTGGTTTCAGCCGCCGTCGGCCAGTTTGACGGACAACTTTCGACATTCAAACCGCACCTTAAACAGGCCGACGGCATTCCCTATCCGAGTTATCGATGCCTGCATCCAGATATACCGCCTGACGGTATGGTGCCATCTTGTGAGGAAGCCGGCATTCTGGGGGCGCTTACCGGCGTGATCGGTTCCATGCAGGCCATGGAAGTGATCAAGGAAATTGCAGACATAGGTGACAGTCTTGCCGGGCGCATGGTGATGTACGATGCCCTTTCGGCTCGGTTCATGGTCACGAAACTGGCCTGGAACCCTGACAATCCGCTCAATGGCACTTCGCCGACCATCACCGATCTATCAGCCTACCGGTAAGTCAGAGCATGCCCATGGTCCGGGACACGGTCAAATGGCGCACAATAAGAGCAAACACTATTGAGATCCCGCAGCCAGGTCCTCGGGGCGCGGAGTGGAAATGATATTGTACCCGGAATCCACAAAGTGAACTTCGCCGGTTACGCCACCCGACAAGGGTGACAGCAAATACAATCCGGCGCCGCCGACATCATCCAGGCTAACCGGCCGGCGCAACGGCGAATGTTGGCGCTGGAAAGAGAACATGGCGCGTGCATCGGCGATACCGGCACCGGCAAGAGTACGCATAGGGCCCGCAGATATGGCATTTACCCGAATACCGCGTGGGCCGTAATCCGATGCCAGATAGCGCACTGATGCCTCCAAGGCCGCCTTGGCCACTCCCATGACATTATAGTTCGGCATGACCCGCGTGGCGCCCTCATAAGTCAGAGTGACCATGGATCCGCCGTCACTCATCATGTCCGCCGCCCGCCGGGCGACTTCGGTGAACGAAAAGCATGAAATGACCATGGTTCGGGAGAAATTCTCCCGCGTCGTATCGGCGTAAAGGCCGCTGAGTTCGTTCTTGTCCGAATAGGCGATGGCATGAACCAAGAAATCAAGGGAAGTCCACTCACTCTTCAATTTATCGAAAACGGCATCAACCGTGGCGATGTCCTCAACATCACACGGCATCACCAGGGACGATCCCGCCTTTTCGGCCAGCGGCGTCACTCGTTTGCCAAAGGCTTCACCTTGATAGGTAAATGCCAGCTCTGCACCATGCTCACGCAATGACCTGGCAATGCCCCAGGCAATTGAATGGTCGTTCGCCACTCCCATGACAAGGCCACGGCGGCCTTGCATCAGATCGCTCTTTATCTCAATCATTCTCGTTCCTGAAATCGTCCCTGCAGCGGCAGCTGTATCCAGATTGGGCCTGGAATGACCGTGCCAATTAGAATTGGAGGAAATGCTCTAACCGTTATAGCGCTGGAAAACCAGTGTTCCGTTGGTGCCGCCAAAACCGAAGCTGTTGGATAAGACAACATCGAGGTTCACATCATCCTTGCGCTTGCGAACAACCGGAATGTCGGCAAACGCCGGGTCCAACTCCTCAATATTGGCACTTTCGCATATATATCCGTTCTGCATCATCAAGATCGAATAGATCGCTTCCTGTACACCGGCGGCACCCAGTGAATGGCCGGTCAGGGATTTGGTGGCCGAAATCGGCGGAATATTATTACCGAAAACCTCACGTATGGCCTCGATCTCCCGCAAATCCCCGATCGGTGTCGAGGTGGCATGGGGATTGATATAATCGACCTTCTCGTTGACGCTCGACATGGCCTGACGCATGCAGCGGGCCGCGCCTTCGCCAGACGGCTGCACCATGTCATGGCCGTCTGATGTGGCTCCATAGCCCACCAGTTCACAGTAGATCTTGGCCCCGCGCGCGGTCGCATGTTCCAGTTCTTCCAAGACAACCGTTCCGCCACCACCTGCGATAATGAACCCATCCCGGTCCTTGTCGTAGGCACGCGATGCCTTTGCAGGTGTATCATTGAAATGCGATGACATGGCCCCCATGGCGTCGAACAGCACAGACAAGGTCCAGTCAAGTTCCTCGCCGCCACCGGCAAACATCACGTCCTGCTTGCCCCACTGGATGAGTTCTGCAGCATTGCCGATGCAATGTGTCGATGTCGCACAGGCCGATGAAATTGAGTAGTTGACGCCCTTGATGCCAAACGGAACCGCCAGCGTCGCTGAATTGGTTGACGACATGGCAGCCGGCACGGCGAAAGGGCCGACCCGCTTTGGTCCCTTTTCACGCGTGGTGTCCGCTGAGCCAACAATTGTGCGGGTCGACGGTCCGCCAGATCCCATGATTAGTCCGGTGCGCTCGTTCTTGACGTCACTTTCTTCAAGCCCCGCATCGGTGACTGCCTGTTGCATGGCGACCCAGTTCCAGGCGGCACCGTCTCCCATGAAGCGACGAACCCGGCGGTCAATCGAGGTATCAAGATCTATTGTGGGCGCGCCGTGCACCTGGCATCGAAATCCCAGCCGCGCATAATCTTCCGCGCTGACAATTCCCGGTTTTGCCTCGCGCAGCGAGGCATTAACTTCCTGAACATTGCTGCCTATGCTGGATACGATACCGATACCCGTGACTACCACACGTCTCATGCTGCCCTAATTGCCTTTCATCATACGCCTTGTCATTATGGACTAGGCTGGTTTTTCATCCACAAATGTCCCGACACGCATGTTGGTCGTGGTGTAGATAACCTCTCCATCAGCCTTCAGTACGCCATTGGCAATGGCCATGTTCAGTTTGCGCATTATCAGCCGCTGAACATCTACCACGTACTCAACCTTCCTGACATCTGGTGTGACCATCGCCGAAAATTTGACCTCGCCAACACCCAAAGCCCGTCCGCGCCCGGGCGCGCCCATCCAGCCGAGAAAAAATCCCGTCAATTGCCAAAGCGCATCGAGCCCCAGGCAACCCGGCATGACCGGATCACCCTGAAAATGGCATGGAAAAAACCAGAGGTCGGGCTTAATGTCGAGCTCCGCGACTACCTGACCCTTGCCGGCCGATCCGCCATCTTCGGTAATCGACGAAATACGATCGAACATCAACATTGGCGGCAGCGGCAATTGCGCATTACCGGGACCAAACAGTTCGCCCCTGCCACAAGCCAGCAATTCCTCGTAGCCAAAATGCCCTTTTCGTTCACTCATTGCCCTCATACCCCGACTTAGTCATACAGGCAGCAAGCCTGCGCTGTCCCTGTTTTCGTAACATATCGAAACATTCTGTGAAAGCACTAACCACCTACGATGCCATCCCGATAATGGGATGTCTGTGCGTCTTTCTCGCGCAATTGCATGCAGGCACGGTTAGGTTTATAAGGGCGTTTGAAAAAGTGTCTTTGATGGTTTCTTGACCATGCGCCTGAGCGAAGTGATGATATGACGAGTACTCTAGAAATGGAACACAAACTGCGTAACGCCGGCATGCGGCCAACGCGCCAGCGGATGTCGCTTGGGAAACTGCTGTTCGGCAGCGGCGATCGGCATATTACAGCCGAGCAGTTACATGTTGAGACCGTCCGCGCCGGTATCGCAGTGTCGCTCGCTACAATTTACAACACGCTCAACCAGTTTACAGAGGCCGGCTTGTTACGCGAGGTGGCCGTTGAGGGTCACAAATCCTATTTTGATACAAACACCTCCAATCACTGCCACTATTACCTGGAAGATGAAGGCCGTTTGATAGATATTGATGGTGAGGGGCTGACGGTGAACGGCTTGCCGATGCCGCCTGAAGGTATGAGAATTGGCCGTATTGACATTATCGTGCGTCTCGAAAAGGACGACTAGCACATCAAGGGTTCATCTGAACCCGTAAAGTTGCTCTATCTCTCTGGGATCGTTCAGTTTTATGGTCTTGCATAGGATCAATCAACAACCATACTGATCTGGCTGATTGATGTGGTCGTCCTTGTTGCGGTCACTTCTGGTATACCTCTCCCGGATAGACACCGAAGAGCGTTTCTTGTGACACGTAGCCTTCATAGCCACTGAACGTCGCCAAACACCATTTACCGTCGCACGACATCAGGTCGCCCAAGGCTCCAGAGCCAATGCGTGCGATGAGTTTTGCCGATGCAGACGCGCTGGCATGAAGTCGCATGGTCGTGTCGCTGGACCACGGCGCAGCAATAACTGTGCGCCTGCCTGTCAGCAATGAATGGTAAACCCAGCCTTCGGCACCCTCACTGTCGCGAATGCGGCGCCAGTGGTCAAATTCAGCGATGATTTCCACAGGCAGGCTCTTTTGAGTGAAAACCCATACAACACCATGTTCACTGGACGGGCCCCGGCGAACATTAACGCGTTCGGATTTCAGGCTGACAAATCTGGGCAAGGGCAATCCGGTCTGGGTGTTTACCGGTTTCGCGGAAGGTTTATTGTCCTGTGCGGCTCTTGCGGTACTCAGCGTTGCTGGATTCTGGTTTTCGGTAAACGCGTACACGATGCCGCCTGCCACCGCAAACGCCAGTGCAGCAAACAAGAACCGTCCTACGCTAAATCGTCCCAAAGGCTTTTTCCAAACCAGGCAGAATGCCTGCTCTTTACCAACAATATGCTCCGCAATCCAGTCTGCATCAACCAGCACAGTTTACATGGGTGCTTACGCAACATAAACAAGAATGGACAAATGATTTGCAAGGGCCGGGAAACCGGCCACCAGGTCACAAATTCACAAATGGGATCAAGATGGCGTTGAAACTGCAAAATTATGCAAGCAAATGCTTGCCGGACGGGCTGGTGGCCCGTTCAGGAGCTTTCAGGCTGCAGATTGCGGCGCTTTCATCTTTAGATGGATATAATCACGTCGCCCGACTACAGCGTTGCAAGTTCCTGAAAACCAGAAGGTTTCATGCGAACTCGCGCCTTGTATCGGGGCAAATTGATTCATACCATATTGACTCCCATTATGAGTTTTTGACCTAAAGCCCTGATTTACGATTTCGCCAGGAGTTGCCCAAAAATGTCAACGCGCAAGCCAACTGTTATTGTCACCCGCAGACTGCCGGATGTTGTTGAAACACGCATGCGCGAATTGTTCTCAACGACGCTGAACGAAACCGATGCGCCGATGAGTCAAAGCGATTTGGTGGAAGCTGCCAAGACGGCTGAGGTCCTTGTGCCCACCGTGACTGACAGGATCGACAAGTCAGTCATCATGCAGGCCGGAGACCAGCTGAAGCTGATTGCAAACTTTGGTACCGGGGTCGACAATATCGATGTGGAGACTGCGACCAATCGCGGCATTACCGTAACAAACACACCGGGTGTGCTGACCGAAGATACAGCAGACATGACACTTGCCCTTATCCTTGCGGTATCTCGCAGAGTGATCGAGGGTGCTGAGGCAATCGGTAATGAAGATGTCTGGAAAGGCTGGTCACCGACCTGGATGTTGGGCCGGCGCATTTACGGCAAACGTCTTGGCATTATTGGCATGGGCCGCATTGGTCAGGCGGTGGCAAGGCGCGCCAAGGCGTTTGGATTGCAAATCCATTATCACAACCGCAAACCGGTTCACGCCTCAATAGAAGAAGAGCTGGAAGCTACGTACTGGGAAAGCCTCGACCAGATGCTGGCGCGCATGGATGTCATCTCGGTGAATTGCCCGCATACGCCGGGCACCTACCACCTGCTGTCGGCACGTCGCATGCGTCTGCTCAAGCCGACTGCCATCATCGTCAACACCGCGCGTGGCGAAGTGATCGATGAGAATGCCATGGCCCGAATGCTGGAGAAGGATGAACTCGCCGGTGTTGGTCTGGACGTTTTTGAACACGAGCCGGCCGTGAATCCGCGATTGCTGAAAGATCCCAGAGCGGTTTTGATACCACATATGGGATCTGCCACCATTGAAGGCCGCGTCGACATGGGTGAAAAGGTAATCATCAACATCAAGACATTTGTTGATGGCCACAAGCCCCCGGACCGGGTCGTGCCGGCCATGCTCTAGAGAAATTGGGGTCTTGATGGAAACATCCGATCGGTTCCGAAGTGCTGGGGCAGCTTTATGGCTACGGATGAACCCATGTCGCTCTTAAAAAAAAAGAGCGCCGATTACACGGCGCTCTTTCAGTTCATGGCTATGTCACCTGAAGATCAGCCTTCCTTGGCCTTGGAGATATCCTCACCGGTTTCCTGGTCAACCTGCTTCATTGAGAGGCGAACCTTGCCACGTTGATCGAAGCCGAGCAGCTTGACCTTTACTGCCTGGCCTTCGCTGACAATGTCCGTGACTTTCTCGACACGCTTGGGAGCCAGTTCAGAAATATGAACGAGGCCGTCCTTGGCGCCGAAGAAATTCACGAATGCACCAAAATCGACAACTTTCACAACCTTGCCATCATAGATGACACCTTCTTCAGGTTCGGCAACAATGGAGTGAATCCAGTCCTTCGCCGCCTTGATGGACGCGCCATCTGCTGATGCAATATTGATGACGCCATCGTCATTGATGTTAACCTTTGCGCCGGTTTTTTCTACAATTTCGCGAATAACCTTGCCGCCGGTACCGATAACTTCGCGGATCTTGTCCGCCGCAATAGTCATGACCTCGATGCGAGGTGCATGCTCGCCAAGTTCTTCACGACCCTGGGTAATGGCTTCAGACATCTTGTCCAGGATGTGCATGCGGCCATCCTTGGCCTGATACAGAGCCGTTGACATGATTTCCTGCGTAATCCCGGTGATCTTGATGTCCATCTGAAGCGATGTAACGCCTTCTTCTGTCCCTGCCACCTTGAAGTCCATGTCGCCGAGATGATCTTCATCACCAAGGATGTCTGACAGCACAGCAAACTTCTCACCTTCCAGGATGAGGCCCATGGCAATGCCGGCAATCGGGCGCTTGAGCGGGATGCCCGCATCCATCATGGCAAGCGACGCGCCACAAACACTGGCCATGGAAGACGAGCCGTTGGACTCGGTGATTTCCGACACCACGCGAATCGTATACGGGAACTCTTCCTTTTGCGGCAGAATCGGATGCACGGCACGCCAGGCCAGTTTGCCGTGACCGATTTCACGGCGACCGGTGAAACCCGTGCGACCGGTTTCTCCGACGGAATATGGCGGAAAGTTGTAGTGCAGCAGGAAGTTTTCCTTATAGGTGCCTTCCAGGGCATCAATAAACTGCTCGTCATCACCGGTGCCGAGCGTAGTGACAACCAGCGCCTGGGTTTCACCGCGGGTGAACAGGGCAGAACCATGGGTGCGAGGCAGAACGCCGACTTCACACTTGATCTGACGGACATCAGCCAGGCCACGGCCGTCAATACGAGATCCGGTATCGAGGATCTGGCCGCGAACGATATCAGCCTCCATTGACTTGAGCACCTCGCCGACCTTGTTGGCTGCCGGCGCGTCCTCATCTTCCGGGTCGCACAACTTTTCAACTACTTTTGCCTTGGCAGCAGAAATGGCTTCGTAACGCTCTTCCTTGCCGGCAATTGTATAAGCCGCCTGAAGATCTTTTTCAGCCAGCTTCTTGGCAGCAGCAAGCAGTTCGGCTTTGTCTTCAACCTCATGTTCGCGAGGTTCGCGCGCGGCGCGTTCCGCCAAGCGGATAATGGCCTCGATAACCGGCTGGAAGTCTTCATGACCCTTCACTACAGCACCGAGCATGACTTCCTCGGACAATTCCTGGGCTTCAGATTCAACCATCAACACGGCGTCCGATGTACCTGCCACAACCAGGTCCAGAACTGAATCCGGCATCTGGTCAAGCGTCGGGTTCACGACATACTCACCGTCAATGTAGCCGACGCGTGCTGCACCGATCGGGCCCAGAAAAGGTGCACCGGACAGGCAAAGTGCAGCCGAGGCACCGACCATAGCAACAACATCCGGGTCGTTTTCGAGATCATGGCTGAGAACAGTCAAAATAACCTGGGTCTCGCATTTGAAACCCTTGGCGAACAGTGGACGAATTGGACGATCAATCAGGCGGGAAACAAGGGTTTCTTTTTCGGATGGCCTTGCTTCACGCTTGAAAAAACCACCGGGGATCTTGCCGGCCGCATAGGTCTTTTCCTGGTAATTCACGGTGAGTGGAAAGAAGTCCAGGCCCGGCTTGGGTGTACGGTCAGCAACCACGGTCGCGAGTACTGTTGTCTCGCCGTAGGTCACCAGAACAGCGCCGTCGGCCTGGCGGGCAACTCGGCCGGTCTCCAGCCTCAGTGTGCGTCCGGCCCATTCAATTTCTTCGACATGAATGTCAAACATCAAAACATTTCCTTACATGTATGGTAGAGCTGAACCTGGAGCTGAAAACCGTTGCGGCATCGTCCTTGTTCAACTCCGGCCCTTGCCGCTATCGATCTTTAAACAAAGCGGCTTTCCCCGATCGGGCCATCAGCACCGGCCCCATTGCCGTTCGTGCCAAAAAAGGGGTAACGGGCGGCTGTCCCGGTTGGGAAACCACCCGCGAATTGTCACAGATACTACCGGCGGATACCAAGCCGCTGGATAATGCTCTTGTAACGAGGCTCATCACGCACCTTGACATAGTCGAGCAGCTTGCGGCGCTGACTAACCAGCTTTAGCAAACCCCGGCGTGAATGGTTGTCTTTCTTGTGGGTCTGGAAATGACCCGTCAGGTTCTTGATCCGCTCGGTCAGTATAGCGACCTGCACTTCGGGAGAACCGGTATCGCCCTCAGCAGTGGCGTATTCCTTCACAAGCTCCAGCTTGCGTTCAGGCGTAATCGACATCGGGAAATCCTTTCAAAAAGAGGAACAGGACGCCTAAAGCCGGGATGTCGTCCAGCAAAGGCCATGAAAAAACACCGGGACAAGCCGGTGTCGGGGCAGCGTATAGCGGAAAAAAATCCTCAACACCAGTGCAAAAGACGACCTGCTGCGCCGTGGAACCGATCTGTGTGAAGCTTCAAGGCACATTGCTGGGCGCCCAACTCCAGACAGAGGCAAAAGAATTGTTAACTTGGCTCAGGCCTGGAGCTGGAAAACTCTCGCTGGACTTACAACACCGTCCTTGAACCGGGCAATGGCCAGTGGTGTACCGGCGCGTGTCAACAACAGTTCACCGGCGCCGGACAAGTCCTCAAAGGCCGGTCCTGCGACCGGGTTGCCGTGAGACACCTTATTGGCGGCATCCACATCCAGCTCAATCGTCGGCAAGTGGCCCAGCACCGTTTCCAGGGGCCACAATAGACCGAATAGTTCATGAGTATCAGCGTTTTCCAACACCTGCGCGGTGACACACTGATCAATTGACACAGCGCCAGTGGCAATGCGGCGCAGGGCAGTGACATGACCTTGAGTGCCAAGCCTTATGGCAATATCGCGTGCCAGCGAGCGGACATAGGTTCCCTTGCCACATGCAACCTCGAAACTGGCGCGGTCTTCATTCTGGCAGCCGGTCAGTTTGAGGCTTTCCACCTGAACCGTTCTTTTCACCATCTCGGCCGGCCTTCCAGCCCTGGCAAGATCGTAAGCGCGTTGACCATCGATCTTGATAGCAGAATAGGCAGGAGGCGCCTGCTCAATCGAACCGGTGAATTCCGGCAGAACGTCGATGATTTCCTGCCGCGCCGGTCGCCTTGGGCTGCTGGCGGTGACTTCGCCCTCTGCATCACATGTCGTGGTTGCCTCACCCCAGCGAACCGAAAATGTGTAGATCTTGCTTGCTTCGGTCATATAGGGAACCGTCTTGGTGGCCTCCCCAAGTGCAATAGCCAGCAATCCGGTTGCGAGGGGGTCCAGGGTTCCGGCATGCCCCGCCTTTTGCGCATTGAACGCCCGACGTACCATCGAGACCGCCTGGGTTGATCCCATGCCGAGCGGTTTGTCGAGAAACACCCATCCGTGGACGCGGTTAGCGTTTTTTCGGCGAGCCAATAGTTCCTTCGCTTTCAGTCTTCGCCGCCCGCCTTCAGATCGCCGCTGACTTTCGGATCCGCAAGCAAAGCATCGATACCGGATGCATAATCGATCGAAGTGTCGACTCGAAATTTAATTTCCGGCATGAATTTCAACTGTAATTTTGGCGCCAGTTCACCGCGAATGAACTTCCGGTGACGCATCAATGCTTCGACCAGTGCATCACCGTCACCTGATGGCTGGAATGGCCTGATATAGGCCGTGGCGTTTCTGAGATCCGGTGTGGTTGCCACCTCCATAACCGTGACACCGGTTTTTTCGATCATGGGATCCATGACATCGCCGCGCATGAAGAGCGCCGACAGTTCATGACGGATCAGTTCTCCCACCCGCAACTGGCGCTGCGACGGACCCCTGGCGGTTTTTGGTGTTGGTTTCATCGCAATATCACTCCATCAGGCAGAGGGGGTCTGTGCGAACCTTTAAAGATCCGCGCAGGCCAGCCTCAGGCTTGTGCCTTACAGCGAACGTTGAATGCTCTCCACCGTGAAGCACTCAATCACGTCGCCGACGCGCATATCCTGATAGTTCTCAAAGGCCATGCCGCATTCCTGGCCGACCTGAACCTCCTTGACCTCATCCTTGAAGCGCTTGAGCGTTGATAAAGTACCCTCATGAACAACAACGTTGTCGCGCACCAGACGTACCTTGGCACCACGCTGAACATTGCCCTCGACAACGCGACAACCTGCGACCTTGCCGACCTTGGTGATGTTGAACACTTCCAGAATTTCGGCATTGCCAAGGAATGTTTCGCGCAGATCAGGCGACAGCAAGCCGGACATTGCCGCTTTCACATCATCAACCAGATCATAGATGATGTTGTAGTAGCGGATTTCGATACCACTGGTTTCTGCTGCATCCCGCGCCTGCTTGTTGGCCCGGACATTGAAACCAATGACAATGGCATTTGAGGCCTGTGCCAGCTGCACATCTGATTCCGAAATACCCCCGACGGCATAGTGCACCACTCGAGCGGCTACCTCGTCGGTGCCGAGCTTGTCGAGCGCCTGGACGATAGCCTCGGCCGAACCTTGCACGTCGGCCTTGACGAGAATTGGAAACTCCTGCCTGCCGGTCTCCTTGAGCTGACTCATCATCTGCTCCAGAGAGGACCTGGCACTTGGTGCTCCACGGGTGTCGCGCAGCTTACGCTCACGATATTCGGTGATTTCACGCGCCCGGGCCTCGTTCTCGACCACGACGATCTGGTCACCAGCCTCCGGTGCCGAGTTCATCCCCAAAACCTCTACGGGAACCGAAGGACCAGCCTCGGCAATACTGGCACCCTTGTCGTTGATCAGCGCGCGAACCTTGCCCCACGCCGCGCCTGCCACAACAATGTCGCCAACCCGCAAAGTGCCACGCCGTACCAAAACGGTGGCAACCGGTCCGCGACCCTTGTCGAGCTGCGCTTCAACCACAATACCGTCGGCTGCACGATCAGGATTGGCCTGAAGATTGAGCAGTTCGGCCTGCAGCAGGATTGCTTCGAGCAGTTTGTCGAGATTCGTACCCTTGAGTGCTGAAATTTCCACATCGAGCACTTCACCACTCATGCTTTCAACAATCACCTCATGGTTAAGCAGTTCGGTGCGGACACGGGTTGGATCCGCGTCCGGCTTGTCCATCTTGTTGATTGCAACGATCAGGGGAACTTCTGCTTCGCGGGCGTGGTTGATCGCTTCAATTGTCTGCGGCATGACACCATCGTCGGCTGCCACCACCAGCACTACAATATCGGTTGCCTTGGCACCACGCGCCCGCATTGCGGTGAATGCCGCGTGACCCGGCGTATCGATAAAAGTTGCCAGGCCATTGGCCGTTTCAACCTGGTAGGCACCAATATGCTGGGTGATTCCGCCAGCCTCTCCAGACACAACAGAAGCATTACGCAAAGCATCCAGAAGTGACGTCTTGCCGTGATCAACGTGGCCCATAACAGTCACAATTGGCGCACGTGGCTTCAGACTGTCTGGCGGATCATTGTCACCCATCAGGCCTTCTTCAACATCAGACTCAGACACGCGCTTGACCGTATGGCCAAAATCTTCCGCGATCAGTTGAGCGGTATCTGTATCAATGAGGTCATTGATGGTGTGCATTTCGCCCTGTTTCATCAGGAACTTGATCACATCAACGGCTCGTTCACTCATTCGATTGGCCAGCTCCTGAATTGTTATCACTTCAGGAATCGTTACCTCACGAGCAACTTTTTCCTTGGTCACGGAGCCACCCATGGCCTGTTTCTTCTGTCGCTCCTGGCGACGGCGGAACGCAGCCAGGGATCGGGCACGTTCACCATCGTCATTGAGTGCGTTGGAAATCGTCAGCTTGCCGCGACGGCGATCGACATCGTTGCGAGGCTTCGGCGGCGCGGCCGGTTTGTCTGCACCGCCAGCAGGGCGGCGGGATTTCGAACGGCCTGCTTCCGGTTCAGCTTCTATTGCAGCCGCAGCCTTGCTTGCCTTCAATTCTGCCGCGGCCTGTTTGGCTTGAGCATCCGCTTCACGTTTTGCGACACGCCGGGCTTCTTCTGCTTCCTTTTCAAGACGCTCGGCAGCCTCGCGTGCTTCGCGTTCAACACGCTCAACCGCCTCGAGTTCTGCGCGTTTCTTGTCCTCGACATCACGCTGGCGCGCCTCCACCAGGGCTCGCTCGCGTGCCTCAGCCTCCTCGGCGGTCAATGTACGCAATACCTTGGGCGTACCAACCGTTTTTATCGCCGGTTGCTTTGGCGCTGCCGGGGCGGCAGGTGGCACAGGTGCCGCAGCAGGTGCCGAAGCTGCCGGCGCGGACGCCGCAGGCGCTGTCGCAGGTGCTGTCGCGGCTGGAGCTTCTTGTGGTGAGGCAACCGGTTTCGGCTTAGCTGCTGGCGCCGATGCGGGCGCCTCCACCACTGCAGGCGCGGCAGGTTTGGCCCCTGGCCCTCCAATAATGCGCTTGCGCTTGGTTTCCACCACAACAGTCTTTGACCGTCCATGGGAGAAGTTCTGGCGTACCCGGCTCTGGCCACCACCTCGCAAGCCGAGTGTGCGCCCACCCGGACGTTCATTTCCATTGCCGTTGTCGTTCGTGTCATTCATTGCGTATCAGCTTTCCGCTCGCGCGGCTCCGTTTAACTCAAAAAACTCATATCGTCTCGCGCAAGCAAGAAATTTCTGCGCCAGGCCGCCAGGGTTAATGGCAGCATGTATCACATTTGTGCGCCCCAATGCCAAATCCAAATCAGCGGAAGCAAAACATTCAACCAACCGGTCTGCCTGACCGGCAGCGCGTAGTCTACCGGACAGTTTGCGGCGACCATCCTCCGCCCCATCCGAAGCAGCTATGAGAACTGCGGCCCGCCCTTGCTTGAGAATTGATTCGGTCTTCTCAAATCCAGCCACAACCAGACCCGCCTTTGAGGCCAGAGACAGGCAAGACATGGCATCTTTCAACAACAGGCGTGCCGTCAGATCAGCAAGGTCGTCCGGCAGCTTGACGTCCTTTCTCAATGCCCGTGCGAACACTTTTCGCCTGGCAGCTTCAGTGACGTCATGGCGGGACAACGTTACCCAAACCCCTCTGCCCGGCAAAGCCTGCTTCAGGTCCGGCACCAGATTACCGTCTGGTGATGCAACAAAGCGCAACAATTCTCCGCGTGGCCGCTGCGTACGGGTTAACGCACACATGCGGACATTGGTATCATCCTCGAAGATGGTTTGTTGTGCCAGAACTGTCATGCTGCGGGGTTACCACCTTATTGTTCGTCGGAATTGGTGATGGTGGCCTCTTCGCCACCTTCAGTTTCAGCTTCCTCGTCCGGCTCCGGCTCCGGCTCCGGCTCCGGTTCTATCCAGCCGAGCTGCAAGCGAGCCGTCATGATCAGCGATTCCGCTTCAGCGGCGGTCATATCAGTCGCGGAAAGCGACCCCTCATGGCGGATCGTTTCATTTTCACCACGCTCGCTCCAACCGGTCAGGTCATCCGGCACACATCCGGCAAAATCCTCCAGTGTAAGCACGCCGTCCTCTCCAAGCATCACCAGCATAGCCGGAGTCAAGCCCGCGAAGCCGGCCAGATCGTCGGCAACTCCAAGCTCCTTGCGCTTGGCTTCCAGTTCAGAGGCCTGTCGATCAAGGAATTCGGTGGCACGCGCCTGAATTTCAGAAGCGGTTTCATCATCCAGACCTTCAATGGAAGCAATTTCTTCCGGGGCCACATAGGCGACTTCCTCAATAGAATCGAAACCTTCCGACGCCAGTAGCTGAGCTAACATTTCATCCACATCAAGCGCTTCGATAAAGCGCTGTGTGCGATCTGCGAATTCTTTCTGACGACGTTCGGATTCTTCTGCCTCGGTCATGATATCGATGTCCCAGCCGGACAATTGCGATGCCAGGCGAACATTCTGTCCGCGACGGCCAATCGCCAGCGACAGCTGTTCATCAGGAACCACAACCTCTATTCGCTGGGCATCTTCATCCAGAACAACCTTGGCAACCTCGGCTGGCGCCAATGCGTTGACGATGAAACTGGCAGCATCAGGTGTCCATGGAATGATATCTATCTTTTCGCCCTGCAGTTCATTCACCACTGCCTGAACGCGACTGCCACGCATACCGACACAAGCGCCAACAGGATCAATTGAACTGTCTTTTGAGCGCACCGAGATTTTCGCACGAGAACCGGCATCACGTGCCACGGCCACGACTTCGACAATGCCATCGTAGATTTCCGGCACTTCCTGCTGAAACAGTTTGGCCATGAATTCAGGGCGTGATCGCGACAGGAATATCTGCGGACCACGCAATTCGCGACGTACATCGAAGATATAGGCCCTTACACGATCACCATTGCGGAAAGCTTCTCGTGGCAGGCCCTCGTCACGACGAACAATGCCTTCACCCCGGCCGAGATCAACGATGATGTTGCCATACTCCACGCGCTTGACGACGCCGGAAACGATCTCGCCGATGCGATCCTTGTATTCTTCAAACTGACGCTCACGTTCAGCGTCACGGACCTTCTGCACGATAACCTGCTTGGCGTTCTGTGCAGCAATCCGGCCAAAATCCACCGGCGGCAGCGGCTCAGACAGGAAATCACCCATGCGCGCGCCCGGGTTCCGGTCCAGAGCCTCCTTCATGGTGATCTGGGTTGAGTCGTTTTCGATCTCTTCCACCACCTCCAGCAAACGATACAGTTTGGTTTCGCCGGTTTGCGGATCAATCTCGGCGCGAATGTCATTTTCCGCACCATAGCGCGAACGAGCAGCACGCTGGATAGCGTCCTCCATCGCATCGATCACCACAGCCTTGTCGATAGACTTTTCACGTGCGACCGCATCGGCGATCTGCAGCAGTTCCAGTCTGTTTGCACTTACGGCGACATCAGCCATTTCATTCACTCCGCATTAACGTCGTTAGTTTCAGTTTCAATTTCATTGTCCAGCGTCCAGTCAGCGCCATCGCTGATCTCTCCTGCCTTGGCTCTCGCACCGGCCGCCTTCAGCAATTCATCGGTCATCACCAGACGGGCACTGCCTATTGCGCCCACATCCAGTCCGATGAGTACATCTTCGCCTGCCTGTTCCGGCGGAGGAATAAACAGGCGCACTTCATCATTGTCAAAGCCTTCCAGCTTCCCGCGAAACCGCTTGCGGCCCGCCAGTGGTACCGCCAGTTCGATCTTTGCTTCAAAGCCCGCCCACCGTTCAAAATCCTCAGGACGCACCAATGGTCTGTCCACACCTGGCGAGGAGACTTCCAGATTGTACTTGCCGGAAATGGGATCGTTGACATCGAGCAATGGTGATATTGCACGCGAAATGTCCTGGCACCCGCCAACCGTCATGCTGCCATCGGGACGCTCTGCCATAATCTGAAGCGTATTTCCGGTTATGCGCACGCGCACCAACCGGTATCCCAACTCCTCTATGGCAGGCTCAACCAGCCCGGCTACCTTGGCAGCCACGCCAGTCTCAACCTGCATCCTCCTGGCCATGTCGGCCGTCATGTAGCGTCTCCGTATCCAGTACAATCGCGGCGAATGTTTTTCGGCTGGTCCAGCCGGAACGCACCCTGATCTAAGCAACAAAAAAAGCGGGCCCCGCGGGACCCACTCTCATGAACCGTGGTCTTCAGTAGTACTGAAAACCTATGAGAATGAATTTGACGCCTTATATATACGCCGAGAATGTCCAGACTTCAAGCAAAACGCTTACCTTCGTACAAATCGCAGATATGTGGACGTACGCCCCTGACGCGCTGCCTTTGCCTCGTACCTGGTCTGGGGCCAATCGGCAGGCCGCTCCCGCCAGTCTGACGGGTCATCGGACAGCAGCTCAAAACCGCGGTGTTCAGCAACTTCCCGCAAACTCCAGCTGATATAATCATCAATGTCACTGGCCACGCGGAATTCGGCACCGGGTTTCATTATACGATGCAAACGGTCGAGGTTGGTCCGGTTTACAAAGCGGCGTTTGCGGTGACGTAACTTGGGCCACGGATCGGGAAACAGCAGGAAAGCGCGTGATATGGTTTGGTTTCCCAGCTGGTCAATTCGCGGGCGAATGTCGTCGTCGATAATACGAATATTGCTGAGGTTGCCAGCCTTGATCAGAGCAAGCAGTTTGGCAACACCGTTAATATAGGGTTCGCCGCCGATAAAACCCACATGCGGATTTTCGGTCGCTTGCCAGGCCAGGTGCTCGCCGCCGCCAAACCCAATTTCAAGCCAGACTTCGCAGACCGTATCTGCAAACAGTGCCTGTGGATCGTTGAGCGCGCCTGCGTGATCCGGCACCCGGAGTTTCGGCAACATGTCTTCAATCAGCCGGGCTTGGTTGTTGCGCAGGGACTGTCCCGCTCGACGCCCGAAAAACTTTTCAGCGAACCGGCGATCATCTGGCGACTTTGACATGGTAGCACAACCCTGAGCGAGCATCTTTATCCGATCAGATGATTCACTGTGACCGGATGATGATCTAGATCACAATGGTGGATACTGGTGTTGTGAAAAAGAAATGCGACAACACAAGGATAGAGCGCGGTCTTGATTCAATCAAAACCTGAATCCCTCTAGGTAACAGCCTTCACAGCTTCCTTGAGCGCTTTCGTCATGTCGGTCTTTTCCCAGGAGAAGGAGCCGTCACGACGTGGTTTGCGGCCAAAATGACCATAGGCGGCAGTGCGGGCGTAGATCGGCTTGTTCAGCTGCAGATGGCGGCGGATACCGCTGGGCGACAGATCCATGCATTTGCGCAATGCCTGCTCCAGCGAGTCTTCGTCCACTTTCCCGGTTCCATGGGTGTTGACATAAACCGACAGAGGCTGTGCCACACCAATGGCATAGGAAAGCTGTATTGTGCAGCGCTCAGCGAGTTTTGCGGCCACCACGTTCTTGGCCATGTAGCGCGCCGCATAGGCCGCAGAACGATCTACCTTGGTGGTATCTTTGCCGGAGAATGCGCCCCCGCCATGCGGCGCAGCTCCGCCATAGGTATCTACAATAATCTTTCGTCCTGTAAGACCCGCATCTCCGTCGGGGCCGCCGATAACAAATTTGCCCGTAGGATTGATATACCAGACACAGTCTGTTGCAATTGGCAGGTCACCCAAGGCTTCAAGCACGTAGGGTTCAATCACAGAGCGAACTTTTGCGGAGTCCCAGCTGTCGTCCATATGCTGGGTCGACACAACAATTGACGTGACTTCAAACGGTTTTCCATCAACATAGCGAATGGTAATCTGGCTCTTGGCGTCGGGTCCGAGCTTTGCGGCCTCGCCTTCGCCCGCGTGGCGAGCCTGCGCCATAAGTTCGAGAATCTTGTGCGAATAGTAGATCGGCGCCGGCATCAGATCCGGCGTTTCGCGGCAGGCATAACCGAACATGATGCCCTGATCGCCCGCTCCTTCTTCGCCCTGGCGGTCTGCGGCGCTGTCGACACCCTGGGCAATGTCGGCAGACTGAGCATGCAATAGCACGTCGATCTTTGCGCTTTTCCAGTGAAATCCGTCCTGTTCATATCCAATGGCGCGGATGGCACGGCGCGCAGCGGACCGGAATCTGCCAGGAGCGATAACCGGATTACCGGCAGCATCGTGAACTACATTACCGGCCTTGTCTTTCTTGAACAGGGTATCTGGAACCCTCACCTCTCCTGCGATAACCACTCGATTGGTGGTCGTCAGCGTTTCGCACGCAACACGGACAGTCCAGGGATCCGTCCCTGTCTTGATTGCTTCCTTGTAAACAAGGTCTACGATCTCGTCTGAGATGCGATCACATACCTTGTCAGGATGACCTTCGGAAACTGACTCGCTGGTGAAAAGATAGTTCTGGCGCGCCATGGCTTGCAAACTCCGCAAATGGGACAGGATGATCGCCATATGCAGATTTCTTTATATGCAATGGCTGCCGGGTGGACGCCCTTTTGTCAGGCCACAAGCATCTCGTCAAGCCAACTTTGATCATGCCGACAATTTACATCGACTGGCATGGCCTATAATTCCCGGTTCGGATCAGCTTTGCGGACGCCGCAATCGGATATTGATTTCACCAGATCGATAATGTTGCGTCGGATTGCGGCATCCTCGATTCCGGAAAACGTCCTGATAAGCATCGCGCCATCGGAACTGGACAGAAAATCAATCACCTGCATTGCATCGACATGTTCGCGCCCTTCCAGTTTTTTTGTGCCATTGGCAAGCTTGATGTCGTCAAAGAAGAACTGAACCGGAACATCCAGAATACGTGAGATTTCAAACAATCTACTGGCGCTGATCCGATTGGAGCCTTTTTCATACTTCTGTATTTGCTGAAACGTCACGTCGAGGCTTTCGCCAAGCTTCTCCTGGCTCATTCCGATGAGCATTCTTCTCATCCTGAGCCTGCTGCCAACATGTACGTCAATCGGATTTGGCATTTTTTTCACCATTTGCTACCTGTTTCCCACTCACACCGACCCCGTAATCTGTCACCGGCCGCAATAATTCGTATTGCAGAATAGTTACTGTTCCAACTCTGTTGAATGGCTGTGTTCAACACCCGCACAAAGGGTCTCCGGGGGACTTCCTGTTTACGACAATTTCCCGCGCCCATCTGGTACACAAAACAATTTCATCCGTCTACAAATTAAATACACTGCGGTGATTAACAGCAACAATACGAGAAGTCCAGTGTCACCGATGATCGAATAGGGTGTGACAGCCAGGCGGGCAGGTAACGCAACATCCAGATGTCCAACCGCGCCCAGGCCCAGCATCGATCTTACGCGGCCCGCAGAGTCAATGACCGCGGAAATGCCAGTGTTGGCAGCCCTTATCATCGGCACGCCCTGTTCGATCGCCCGAAACCGGGCGTGTCCCAGATGCTGGTGCGGCCCTCCGGAAGTCCCGAACCAGGCGTCATTGGTCACATTGACCAGCATTTCCGGCCGAGATGGGTAGGGGCGCGAACGCGGAAACACGGCTTCGTAACATATAAAACCTGCGAATGCCGGCAAGCCATCAAGCCTGATTACCCTGTCATCTTCACCTGCGGCAAATCCTGGAGGCAGATTGACCAATTGCCGCAATCCGATAGGTTCCAGCAGCCATTGGACCGGCAGAAACTCTCCAAAGGGAACCAGTCGAACCTTGTCGTGCCGGGCCGCGATTTGACCATCGGCCGATATCGCCAACAGTGAATTGAAAATCGAAGCCGTGCCGGTTTCGTCAATTATACGATGCAAACCGCCGGTCAGAAGCTGAGATTGCGGCGGCATGCCTGCCATCACCCTGGCGCGCAGGGCGTCTTCTTCGCCGATCAGGCGTGGAAGCGCACTTTCGGGCCACACAATAATCGGTGGCCGCGCCGGTGGGTTTGCAAATGAGGATCCGGTCAGATCCAGATAAGTGTCGATTATCCGTTTGGCATGCTTTGGGTCCCATTTGTCTTTTTGGGAGATGTTTGGCTGTATGATACGAACCAGCACCGCATCGCTGCTGCTTTGCGTCGCCTCGTCGTAAGCTGCGATGCGATTGCTGCCCCACAGGTGAATCGCGACCATTACAGCAGCAATGGTCACCGGAAAGACCACTCGCCCTTGCAAGTTGTCAGCGTATCTGGTTGCGCCCCACAGCACCGCAGGGGCAGCTGCTGCCAATATGACAAGGACGCTCATCCCGTAAATGCCGATCAGACTGGCGACTTGTGAAAACCCGTCCAGCGACCCGGCGCCATAGCCCGGCAAGTTCCACGGAAACCCGGTCAACAGATGGCCCCTCAGCCATTCTCCTGCACCAACCAGGCCAGCCAACAAGACAATCCGGGGCCAGCCGGCAATCCACAACATGGCCGCGACACCAAACGCCAGACCCCAGTAAAGTGACAGATAGGCAGGCAGTCCGCCAACCGCGAATGGAATCAAGGCTGCGAATTTTTCGGGCTCCAGCCAGAACGCTTCAGATATCCACCACAGGGACGGTACGAAATAGCCAAACGCAAAACACCATCCCACTGCAAAGCCGGCAGCAAACCGCCGCCGCACACCTGATCGCGACTGCACGGCGTAATCAAGCAGCCACACCAGTATTGTGTAGCTGACAAACAGGACGGGCCAGAAATCATAAGGCGGCAGCGACAAACTGGCCAAACCGCCCACCAACAAGGCCAGCAGACTGATCCGCCAAAGCGGCCCGGAGATCACGGTTGCGAGTAACCCGCTCAGTTTTGCACCCGCGGAGATGATTCCTCTGATTTTTTCATGACGGGCTTTGATGCGGCCACCGGCTCGTGCCGTTTTCCCGGCTTGGTATGAATGGCAATTCGACGAACCCGGCGCGGATCAGCTGCAACAATCTCAAACTCGATGCCCGACGCGTGCCTGATCAGTTCACCGCGAACCGGTACCCTGCCAAGCATGTGGAATATCAAACCACCCAACGTATCGGCGTCTTCTGCTTCATCTTCCGGCAACAGCTTGATGCCCAGCTCTTCCTCGGCGTCCTCAATTTCCAGCCGGGCTTCCGCGAGCCAGCTGGCATCCGAAACGCGCGTAATCAGCTCATCTATTTCATCATGCTCATCAGCAATGTCGCCGACGATCTCCTCAACCAGGTCCTCAATAGTGGCCAAGCCGTCCGTGCCGCCGTATTCATCTACAACCACCGCCATGTGAACATGTGTTGATTGCATTTTCACCAGCAGGTCTGCAGCAGGCATGGAAGGTGGCACGTAGAGAAGCTCACGCATGATGCCGAGTTCGCTGACGGGCGTCTTGAGGTCAGCTGCTGTCAGGGACAGGATAGGCGTAGTCTTTTTCACACGGGATTTTCCCTTGCAGGGCTTGTTGTTGGAATTCAGCCATTCCAGAAAATCCTTGATGTGGATCATGCCAACTGGTTCGTCCAATGTCTCGTGGTATATGGGCAGACGTGAATGGCCTGCCTCGAGAAAGCAGTCGAGCAGTTGCGATACCGAGTTTGATGCATCAATAGCAATTATCTCTGCCCGCGCCACCATTACATCATCCAGCCGCAGATCCGAGAACTTGATCAGATTGAGCATCATGGACTTGGCGTCGGCCCGGAAAGCTGATGTGCCTTCCTCCTCAGCATGCCGGTCCAGCACACCCTCGAGGCTTTCACGCAGGGTTTCATCCGATCGGCCGGCGCTGAATACCCGCTTGATCCTGGACCACATTCCCGGATTGTCGTTTCGTGAATTTTCAGAAATTGGGTTGGTCCCGTAGCGGGACCCGCTAGATTGGTCTTCGTCCATCTGACCGGCCGGCTTTCACCGGCGTCCTCTGTGGTGTCTCATCATTGATCGCAATCTGCATCATGCATAAGGATTGGCAATTCCAAGCGTGTCCAGTATGTCGATCTCAAGGCGTTCCATTTCAATCGCCTCAGCCTCATTTATGTGATCATACCCCATAATGTGCAAGATGCCATGCACAGCAAGGTGAACCAAATGTTCCTCAAGTGACTTACCCTGCTGTTGCGCTTCCCGGCGAACAACACCGGCAGCCAGCATGATGTCACCCAAAGGGCGCGGTTCATCCGGCGGAAAAGGCATGTCCAAAGCTGCCGGAAAAGACAGTACGTTGGTAGGTATGTTCTTGTTGCGCCAAAGCTTATTCAGCTCACAAACTTCTTCATCGGTTGCAAGAGAAATGGCAACCACCGTGTTCGACAAATCCTTGTCCAGAACAGATACGGTTGCCTGCGCTGCGCGGCGAAGCAAACTTTCCGGGTCGTCCAACTCACGCCAGGCATCATCATCGACCTGAATTTCAAGCTTCACGATGTCCGCGGCTTTGTTGCCGGCTCCCAGCCCGCCCGTTCATAGGCATCCACGATTCGCGATACCAGCTGGTGGCGAACAATATCGGACTTGTCGAATTTTACCTGCGCGATGCTCTTGACGGCTTTGAGGTAATCAAGCGCCTGAGTCAATCCGGAAGTGGTTCCAGGTGGCAGGTCCACCTGTGTTGGATCTCCCGTCACAACCATTCGAGACCCCTCGCCGAGCCTGGTCAGGAACATTTTCATCTGCTGTGGTGTGGTGTTCTGCGCTTCGTCCAAAATGATAAAGGCCGATGACAGGGTACGCCCGCGCATGAACGCCAGCGGGGCGATTTCAATCGTATTGTCAGCCAGGCCCTTTATTACCGCTTCCGGCGGCATGACATCATAAAGCGCATCGTAGAGCGGTCGCAGATACGGGTCTACCTTCTCTTTCATGTCACCGGGCAGGAATCCCAGGCGTTCGCCTGCTTCAACGGCAGGTCGCGACAGCACAATGCGATCAACCCGTCCTGCCATCAGTTCAGCGGCAGCACAAACGACTGCCAGATAGGTCTTTCCCGTACCTGCTGGCCCGATACCGAAGACCAACTCGTTTGCAGCAATAGCTTCAAGATAAATTTTCTGACCCGGCGAACGGGCGGTCACCGTTTTGCGCCGCGTGCGAATTGCCGACACCTCGGATGACCCTTTGGTGACCGCAACCGGGCTCATGGCCATGCGAACAGCGCCCTCGACATCACCTCGCGCCAGGTCAAGCCCTTCCAAAGCCCGCTCGTAAAGCTCCACAAGTACCTGTCTGGCCATCTCGTGACCTGTTGTGGAGCCCCTGATCGCAACCTTGTTGCCACGCGGTGTTATGTCCACGCCAAGCCGGTCTTCGATCAACAGCAAATGCTCATCGTGCTCGCCGAAGACCAACGTCAGTAAACGATTGTCGTCAAAACTCAGGGTGATACTGCTTTGCGCTGTGTCTGAGGCGGCATTCTTGTGCCGGGATGCGGGCCTTTGCTGGGCGGTGCGTGACGTCAACGGGGCAGGTCTCCTGATTTGCAAATACTGTGGGGGAAGCACATCACATTCAGCCTTATGCTTCAACCATGTGACCGGTTAGTGAATTCGGCCCCACGCTTTCAATCGAAACTTTCACGGTTTCACCCAGGGTGCGCGCACCGGCATCGATGTATACCGACTGCAGATAAGGCGAGCGCCCTATCAACTGGCCAGATTGGCGGCCTGGTTTTTCCAGCAAAATGTCAAGTACCCGGCCCTTGCACGCCTGGTTGAATGACGCCTGTTGCTTGACCAGCACGGATTGCAGCTCAGAAAGACGTGCTGCTTTCACATTCTCGGGTACCTGGCTGGCATCAGCAGATGCCGGCGTACCCGGCCGCGGAGAATACTTGAACGAGAAGGCCTGGGCATACGTTACCTGCTCGACCAGCTTCATGGTTTCAGCAAAGTCAGCGTCGGTTTCACCGGGAAAACCGACGATGAAGTCCGACGACATGGCAATATCCGGTCTGGCTTCGCGAATCCGGGCCACCAGCTCAATATAGTGGGCCGCGGTATGACGGCGGTTCATGGCTTTCAATATGTTGTCACTGCCAGACTGAACCGGCAAGTGCAGGTACGGCATGAGTTTGGGATTAGAGCCATGGGCGTGGATAAGTGCATCGTCCATGTCTCGCGGATGGCTGGTTGTATAACGCAACCGCTCAAGACCGTCGATCTCTGAAAGTGCATCCAGAAGATGGCCTAACGACCAGTCACGCCCGGACGTTCCGCTGCCATGCCAGGCATTGACATTTTGCCCGAGCAGCGTGATCTCCCGCACCCCTTCGTGCACCAGCTTCCTGGCTTCTTCCAGAATCCGGTCAGCGGGACGGGAAAACTCCGCGCCACGGGTATAGGGAACCACGCAAAAGGTGCAAAACTTGTCACAGCCTTCCTGTACCGTCAGAAAGGCCGCTACACCACGCTTCACCGGCTTGAACGATGGCGCATCGAGAGCTTCAAACTTTTCGTCAACCGGCAGCTCGGTTTCGATTACCGCGACGCCGGTTTCATCGTGGCGGTCAAGCAGACTGGGCAGTCGGTGATATGTCTGTGGACCAAACACCAGGTCAACCACCGGTGCACGGCGGACAATTTCCTCGCCCTCGGCCTGCGCCACGCAACCAGCTACCGCGATCTTCATGTCGCGGGCGTTGCGGGACTTCAGGCGGCGTAATCGGCCAAGTTCAGAGTAAACCTTCTCTGCCGCCTTTTCGCGAATGTGGCAGGTATTCAGTATGACAAGATCAGCTTCATCAACTGTCTGCGTGGTTACATAGCCGCGCTCGCTCAATACCTCACCCATGCGCTCACTGTCATAGACGTTCATCTGACATCCATAGGTCTTGATGAACACCTTTGAAGGCGCTGCTTCTTCTGCTTGCTGTGGCGTTTGTGGCATTGCCGACACTCCTTGTCGGGAGAGCCTATAGTCGCTCACGGGATTGCTGACAATGGGAATGGTCCACTTCGCACAAAGACAGGCTGGCCGTAATAGCATCACAGACCGTTCCGTCCGCGTTCTTGTAGTAGTTCATGCGAACTCCATTTTGAGTGTAACCGGCTTTCTCATACAGCGCATGGGCTGCGATGTTGTTTTGTGCATACTCGATAAAGATCTTGCTTGCCCCGGTTTCTTCAGCGTGCCGGCGCACCGCCTGCAGGAGAGCACGCGCCACACCCCGGCGCCGCTTGTGAGGCAACACGGCCAGCGTCAGTACTTCCATTTCATCTGTTGCTGAGCGTAGCAATGCGAAACCGACAGGCTCGCTGTGACCGTTATTGTCCTGCGTTGCGAGCAGAGCGGTCGACCCCGGTGTTGCCAGCAACGCCGACATTGCCCCGGCATCCCAGGAATCCTCAAAGCAAGGTGCGTGGATAGCGGCAAGAATGTCCGCGTAACCAACACCAACCCGTTCGATTGACGATGCGCTCTCCTGGTGCCTGACAAGCGGTGTCTGGGCCTTGGCGTCCGGCGCGCGCAGATAGAACGGAACAGCCGGAGTGTCGGTATCTGTTACATGAGCTGCAAGCCTGGCGATTGTCGCTACATCCGGAATACCGCCGGTGTCGGCCACAGCCAGGCCAAGGGGAAGAGCAACCAGTCGCGCTCCTGAACCAACGACCATGCCTGCTTTGTCGCTCAGCAGCTTTTCTGCTGCCGCCACACTCAACACCGATGCCGGGTGCACCGGTTTGCCATCTCTGGCAAACCCCTGCAGGTAAACCTCACCGCGCCTGGCGTCCTGCACCACCCACACGTCGCGATCGGCAGTGGCATCGCGGCAGCGATCCGCAAGTGCTGCAAACGTGGTGATACCCACCGCAGGCACTTTCAACACCACCGCCAGGCCGCGCACAAAAGCCAGTCCTATGCGAACCCCGGTAAATGTGCCGGGGCCGGAACAGGCCGCCAGGCGGTCAATATCAGCATATGAAACGCCTGCCGAACTGATTGCTTCACTGACCATGCCGGTCAACCGTTCTGCATGGCCGCGCTGCATCGGCTCGCTGACATGCGACAGGGCACGGTTCATCTCCGTGTCAAAAACACATGTCGAACACGCCGCATGTGCCGTGTCTACGCTGAGAACAATCATGGCGTCAGTCCGCCATCTCGCGGTCCCGTAGGCAATCCGGTCAGATCGGGCGGACTTCGCTTACTTCCGGGATGAAGTGGCGCAAAAGGTTTTCAATGCCATGCTTCAGAGTGGCCGTAGAGCTTGGGCATCCCGCACACGCACCTTTCATGTGCAGGTAGACGATCCCTTCCTTAAACCCGTGAAAGGTTATGTCGCCACCGTCCTGCGCCACCGCCGGGCGAACCCGGGTGTCGAGCAATTCCTTTATGGTTGTCACGATCTGCTGGTCCGCTTCAGCAAATTCGCCTTCATCGGCAATCGCGTCTACCTCGTCGCTGCGAATAACCGGTGCGCCGGACATGAAATGCTCCATGATGGCTCCCAGCACCGCCGGTTTCAGGTGCTGCCATTCTCCATCATCCTTGGTGACAGTGATAAAGTCAGCCCCCAGGAACACACCTTCCACCCCCCGGACAGCGAACAGCTTTTCAGCCAGGGGGGAGATCGTGGCCTCTTCGGCGGAGCGGAAGTCCCTTGGATCGCCTTGTATAACAGGTTTGCCCGGGATGAACTTCAAGGTGCTGGGGTTGGGCGTGGCTTCGGTCTGAATAAACATATCTGCCTGTCTCCTGCGGCAATATCGGCTTGCAAGCGGAATTGCCGGGTGAATATCAGTCCACATATAAAGGTTTTCTGGAATAATTCCAGATTAGCACGCCAGAAATTTATCGTTGCTGGCGTGCCTGGTCTTGCAGCCTATCCTACAAACCCCATAATCCGGCGTACGTCGGTCATGACCGGCTCTGCAATGGCATTTGCCCGCTCTGCTCCGTCTTTCAGCACTGCATCAATGTGATCCTGGTTAGCCATCAGCTTGTGCATTTCAGCCGCGATAGGTGACAGTTTGTCCACCGCAACATCCGCCAGTGCCTGTTTGAGTTCCGAGAACTGCCGACCACCGAACTGCGGCAATACTGCTTCGATGGTGACGTCCTGCAAGGCTGCAAATATCCCCAGCAGATTGGCCGCCTCGGGCCGGTCCTTAAGTGCATCCATCGTGTCCGGCAAGGCGTCAGGATCGGTTTTTGCCTTGCGAACCTTCTTGGCGATGGTGTCGGCATCGTCGGTCAGGTTGATACGTGACAGATCCGACGGATCGGACTTCGACATCTTCTTTTTACCGTCCCGCAATGACATGACACGGGTCGCAGCACCGGTTATCAGCGGTTCGGGCAATGGGAAAAAGCCATCCGGATATCCTGCCTCAGCGCATGAATCCGCCATGTCGATATTGAATTTCTGGGCGATGTCGCGGGCCAGCTCAAGGTGCTGCTTCTGATCTTCGCCGACCGGCACATGAGTGGCACGATAGGCCAGTATGTCGGCAGCCATCAGGTTGGGGTAGGCATACAGGCCAACAGAAGCATTTTCACTATTCTTGCCTGCCTTGTCCTTGAACTGGGTCATGCGGTTCAGCCATCCGATGCGGGCCACACAGTTGAATATCCAGGCCAGCTCAGAGTGGGCAGCAACCTGACTCTGATTGAACACAATGTGCGCTTTCGGATCTATACCGGATGCAATATATGCAGCGGTAACCTCGCGGGTGCTGTGGGCAAGCTGCTTCGGACCACCCCACACGGCCCTGTCCTGGGTGATTGCATGCAGATCGACCACACAATAGATGCATTGATACGATGACTGCATCTCGACAAAGCGCTTGATGGCACCGAGATAATTGCCGAGATGCAGATTACCGGTTGGCTGAACGCCGGAGAAAACGCGTTGGCTGGCTTGGGACATTTTGTACGAGCTCCACAAGGTCGGGAAAAAGTCTGGTTGAGACGGGCAGTTGGCCGGGTATATGCCGCAATGCGTACGCCCTGCCAAGCACCATCAGCGCCCGCGCGAAAAAGATTGCTTCAACGCTGACACATTCATCGCGCCTGTCCACCAGGCAAAAGCAAAATAGATTGCGGCTCCGAAACCGACCATGCCGGCCAGTGTGATCAGCCGCAACACAAACGCCGTATCCACACTGAACAGCGGACCGACAAACTGCATCAGCCCGAGCAGCGCAAATCCCATGACCAGGCTGGCAACAATGATTCTGGGCAGCGCGTGACGCAGGCGCTCATCCACGGAGAATTCACCCCGTTTCGACAGCGTATAGCCCAGCAGAATGGCATTGATCCACCCGGCAACAGAGGTGGCAATAGCCACGCCAACATAGGCAAAGTACGGAAACAGGGCGAGGGCGCCGACAATGTTGAAAATGACCGAGATGAGCGCGAACCACATCGGTGTGCGAGTGTCTTCGCGGGCAAAATAGGCCGGCGAAAACACCTTTATCATGACAAATGCCGGCAAGCCCGCAGCAAACGCCATCAAGGCAACGGAGGTTGCGCGGGCGTCTTCGGGAGAAAACGCTCCGCGCTCGAACAGCACATGAATGATCGGATGTGGTATTGCCATGAGGGCTACGGCAGACGGAACAGTCAGCAAGAGTGAAATCTCCAGCGCCCGGTTCTGGCTAGATTGCACGCCTTCTGTGTCCGCGGCTCGAAGCCTGCGCGCCAGTTCCGGCAGCAACACGACGCCGATGGCAATACCAATGACACCCAGAGGCAGCTGATAAATGCGGTCCGCATAGTAAAGCCACGAAGGCGCTGAATCCTGCAAAGAAGCAATCATGGTGGAAACCAGCAGATTAATCTGGGTTATACCACCTGCGATCAGCCCCGGAATACCCAGGCTGACAAGGCGCCTGACACCTGGCGTAATGGCGGGCATTCTGAGTTTCAAGACCACGCCGGCGCGGGTCATTGCGACCCATAACATCAACAGTTGCAAGAGACCCGCGGCACTCACCCCCCATACCAGCGCAAAACCGGTACGCGGCTCCGCTCCCCAGCCCGACAATAGCACAAAGCCGAGAACGCTGATCATGACTATGTTGAGAATGATCGGCGCTGCCGCGGCAGCGGTGAACCGATGCAGCGAATTCAATATGCCGCCAATCAAGGCCACCAGTGACATGAATGTCAGGTAGGGAAATGCAATGCGGGTCAACTGGATAGTCAGATCCAGTTTTTCCGGGTTGTCAATGAAACCAGGGGCCAGGACATAGATGATCAATGGCATGGCAAGCATCGCAAGCGCTGACAGGGTAATCAGGAAACCAAGCAGAACGGCCAGCACCTGCTCGGCAAAGCGGGTCGCCTCAGGCAAGCCGTCGCCTTCCAGTCTGCGGGCAAACAGCGGAACGAAAGCGGCATTGAATGCACCTTCGGCAAACAGCCTGCGAAAAAGATTTGGAAATCTGAAAGCTACCACAAAGGCATCAGCAACAAGACCGGTTCCGATAACACTTGCCATCAGCACATCACGCACGAACCCCAACACCCGGCTGATCATGGTCATAGCGGCAACTGTTGAAGCGGATCTTAATAGGGCCATGTTGTCCGTGGTGCCTTGAACTCAGAGGATCAGGTGCACGTAGTGGTGTGAGACCAGGATGCACTGAAACGGGAATCAGATATCACGCAATCTTGTAGACAAGCAGCCATTGATCAGCAAGCATGGCGGTGTGGAAGTGTGTTCATCCGGCCTTGGCAAGTTCCTGATTCCTGCCTGCTTCGAGCACGCTCAGGAGATCTTCCTCAATGGCCTGCAACCTGGTCTTGCTGGTGATTTTCTGGCCAAACAGATCGGTGACATAAAACACGTCAACCGCCCGCTCACCAAACGTTGTCACCTGGGCAGACGCGATATTGAGATTTAGCCGGAACAGGCTGTCTGTCAATTTGAACAAAAGGCCCAATCGATCCAGTCCGGCTACTTCGACTACAGTAAATCGGTTGGATGTATCATTGGACAAGATAACCTGGGGCTCCACCGTGAACGCCTTGATCCGGCCCTTGGGCCGCGACGCGGCCGCCACTGCCTTTCGCAACTGAATTTCACCGGCAAAAGCCTGCCGCATGAGAGTGAGAATACGATCAATCCTGCGTTGCTCGTCTGCTGCATCTTCAAACTCCCGCTGGATCAGCAGAGTGTCCAGCGCCATGCCGTCGGTGGTGGTGAAAATCTTCGCCCCAACAATGTTGGCGCCACCTGCCGCACAGGCGCCGGTCAGCAAAGCCAGCAGGCGCGGGTGGTCAGGCACGTAGACCGTAATTTCCGTGATCGATTTGAAGTTGTCGGTGCGCACATCAAAAGCTATCGCGTTGTTCGCATCTCCGGCCCGTTCCAGCAATTTTGCATCCATTACCTGGTGCGGCAGGTCAACGGTGTACCAATAGGCGTCGTAGTGACGATCCAGATAGGCTGAGATTTTCGGTTTACTCCAGTCGGAAAGCGCATCGGAAAGCGCTTTTTTGGCAGCCTCAATCCGGTCAGTGCGCGAAATTGATGTGTGACCGCCAGACAGATGCGGTTCGGTTTCCGCAAACAGGGTGCGCAACAATTGGCCTTTCCAGCCGTTCCAAACGCCAGGACCCACCGCACGGATATCAACCACCGTCAACACCAGCAGCAAACGCAACCGCTCGGGGCTTTGTACCACGTCGGCAAAATCGGTGATTGTCTTGTAGTCGGACAGGTCACGCATCTGCGCGGTTTCGCTCATCAGCAAATGGTGCCGGACAAGCCATACAACCGTTTCCGTCTCCGCCTTGCTCAACCCCAGGCGCGGACACAGGGTTTTCGCAACCTTTGCACCAGCGATGGAATGGTCCTCCCGGCGACCCTTGGCGATGTCATGCAGCAAAACTGCAACGTACAAGACACGCCTGGAGACCACCCCCTGAATTATCCCGGAGGCCAGCGGATGATCCTGCTTCAACAAACCCTGTTCGATTTTTGACAGAATGCCGACCGCGCGGATCAGATGCTCGTCGACCGTGTAGTGGTGATACATGCTGAACTGCATCAGCGCTGTAATACGACCGAATTCAACAATAAACCTGCCCAATACCCCAGCTTCGCTCATCCTGCGCAAGACGGCCTCAGGATCCCGCGAGTTGGTGAGGATATCCAGAAACAGCTGATTGGCAGCAGGATCCGCCCGCATTTGCTTGTCAATGGCTCGCCGGCTGCGACGAACCAACCGCAATGTTGCGGGATGGATGGCCAGGTTGTTGTATTCGGCGACCCTGAACAGACGGATGATCGAAACCGGATCATCGACAAACAGATTATCATCCACTGCCTTGATGCGGCCCGCCTCAATCTTGAAAACACCGTCTTCATCCATCTTGATGGTGCGTCTTCTGAAGCGCCCAAACAACTCGCTCATTCTTGGTGCCTGCTTGATGTGCTGTGCTTCCAGCACCGCAGACATAATTCGTGTCAGATCACCCACGTCCTTGGCTGTCAGGAAATAGTGTTTCATGAAGCGTTCGACCGACTTCAGGCCTGCGTGAGCTTCATATCCCAGCCTGGCCGCCATCTCGGCCTGCTTGTCAAAACTCAGACGATCATCGCCGCGCCCGGTCATGAAGTGCAGATGGCAGCGCACCGACCACAGGAAATCTTCACACTTTATGAAGCGGTTCTGCTCCTTTCGGGTGAACAGGCCGGATTTGTAGAGCTCGCGCACAGAGCGGGTGCCGTAGACAAACTTGGCGATCCAGAACAAAGTGTGGAGATCGCGCATGCCGCCCTTGCCGTCCTTTACGTCAGGCTCAACCAGATAACGGGACTCGCCGGCACGGCGATGGCGCTCTTCACGTTCCTCGAGCTTGTCTGCGATGAACTGGCGCTGGTCACGAGCCAGAATATCCTTGCTGTAACGGTCCTGAAGTTCGTCAAACAGGGGCCGATGTCCACAAATAAAGCGCGCCTCCAGAACCGATGTCATGATGGTAGTGTCAGTGCGTACCAGCCGGATACAGTCATCTACGGAGCGCGTGGCGTGACCAACCTTGAAACCCAGATCCCACAGGAAATACAACACATACTCAACGACACTTTCACCCCAGGCAGTTTGCTTGTAGGGCAACAAGAACAGCAAATCGATGTCGGATCCCGGCGCCAACGCGCCTCGGCCATAACCACCGACTGCAACCAGCGATATGTGCTCGGACGTAGATGGGTTGCTGGCGGCATACACGACTGATGTTGTAAACTGATAGAGCGCGGTAATCAGATGATCCTGCAGTGCCGACAGCCGGTGCGCGCAATCGCGCCCTTTGCCGGTTTCAGTTAATCGGATTTCTTCTACCTTGCGGGACTCATTGACCAACTGCTTGAGAAAACTCAGTGCTGCCGGGCGAAATTCAAGCCCGTCCAGGCCGTGCCTGTCGGCAAGCAGAGTCAAGGACTGCAGGATGTGATCCGAACAGAACTCAGGCGCACAAACATCATTTCTGGTTGGCAATGGTGCAGCGGGCATGGTCTGGAATCCGTGAGTTTGCGCTGGTGCGCCTGTCGGCACAGCAAACCCTAGCCCTTGTCGTCTGACACAGCCAGTTTTTTCAACTGATAAACCAGATCAAGCGCTTCGCGGGGGCTCAAGTCATCCGGCAATATGTCTTTGAGCCTGTCCAGCACTCTGGAGTGCCCGCCGCCTGGAGGTGCCGCGGGTTTGGCAACGGGAGCTGAAAACAGCGGCAAATCGTCAATGATGTGAGTGCGCGATTGTGCCCGCTCACTTTCCTCCAGCAGCTGCAACACTTCGGATGCACGCTCGATGACACCGGCAGGTAGCCCGGCCAGCCTGGCCACCTGAATGCCGTACGACCTATCTGCCGCACCGGGTGCAACTTCATGCAGAAAAATTACCTCGCCCTGCCATTCGCGCACTTTCACCGTTGCATTCTTCACCCGCTCCAGCTTGCCGGACAACGCCGTTAATTCATGAAAATGTGTAGCAAACAGCGACCGGCAGCAGTTCACCTCATGCAGATGTTCGACGCATGCCCAGGCAATTGACAGGCCGTCATAGGTCGCTGTTCCCCTGCCGATTTCATCCAGGATAACCAAAGACCGTTCCGTCGCCAGGTTAAGGATGGTGGCCGTTTCCACCATTTCAACCATAAATGTTGACCGCCCACGAGCCAGGTCGTCAGCCGCGCCGACGCGGCTGAATATCCGATCCACGACGCCGATACGCGCCGATGTTGCCGGCACGAAACCGCCCATCTGCGCCAGCAGCGCAATTATCGCGTTTTGCCTGAGATAGGTTGACTTGCCCGCCATGTTGGGACCGGTCAAAAGCGTGATGTGCCGGGTCGGGGAACCATCATCTTCGACATCGCCGGCCGACAGCATGCAGTCATTGGGAACAAAGGCCGCACCTGCCTGTCTGCGCAGGGAGGCCTCCACCACCGGATGGCGTCCGGCGGTTATCTCGAAGCTGCGCGATGCATCAATCTGCGGCCTTGTGTAATCGTGCTGCAAGGCGAGTTCGGCGAGCGCGCCATAAACGTCCAGCTCGGCAAGCGCGTCGGAAACAGCGTGCAGCATGGCAGCGCGCTGGCAGGTTTCGTCGGCCAGTTGCTCGAACATTTCTATTTCGATACTGCGGGCCCGGTCGCCAGCCAGGGAAATCTTTTGTTCCAGTCCGGTCAGTTCGGTTGTGGTAAAGCGCATGGCATTTGCCATGGTCTGGCGATGAATAAACTGGCCGGCGTGATTGGCACCCAGCAATTGTTCGCCGGCCTGCTGATTCAGCTCAATAAAGTAACCGAGCATATTGTTGTGCTTGATTTTCAACGCTTTCAGACCGGTCTCTTCAGCATATCTGGTTTGCAGACCGGCAATCACCTTGCGGCTTTCGTCGCGTAGCGACCGGTTTTCGTCAAGTTCAGCATTGCTGCCCGCGCGAATGAAGCCGCCATCGCGGATCGTGGCAGGCAAATCATCGCACAACAGACTTTCAAGATGATGCGCGAATTCCACATCCGCAGACGCAAGCACTTCCCAGATGCCAGCCAACTTCTGCGGCCAGGCATCAATGCCGGGCCGATCAGTATGAGCCTTGGCAAGTCTGGCGCACAAAAATACGCCGTCCTTCACCGCTGCGAGATCGCGCGGAGATCCGCGCTTCAGGCTCAAACGCGCGAGCGCACGGTTCATGTCGGGCGCATGACGCAAGACATCGCGAATTTCACCGCCCACAGTTGCATCAGACGTCAGGGCTTCCACTGCGTCATGGCGAGCCACGATTTCCTCAACACTGGTGACCGGCGCCGCCAGACGCTCAGCCAGCAGCCTGCCTCCGGGTCCGGTAACAGTCCGGTCTATCGTGTGGAGCAGGCTGCCTTTGCTGTCTCCGGAAAGGGTTTTCACCAGTTCAAGATTGGCGCGAGTGGCCGCATCAATCAGCACTATGTGACCCGGCTCCACTATGGACGGGATGCGCAGGCTCGGCATCTTGCCCACCTGGGTCAACATCACATAGTCGAGCAGAACGCCGGCAGCGGCACTGGAGGCGCGCCCAAAACTGCCAAACGCATCCAGCGAGGCTACCTGATAATATTCCTGCAGGCGATTGCGGGCCGAGGTCGAATCAAACCTCGATGCTGGAAGCGGCGTGACGGTGGCAGCAATATCATCCAGCAACACCGACAATTCAGCATCGCCCAGCAAGGCTTCGGATATCAGCACTTCGGATGGATCGATACGCGACAGTTCAGACATCAGGGACTGACCTGTTACCGAGGTTACCGCAAACTCGCCGCTCGACATGTCCAGCCACGACAACGCCATGCTGCCGTCGGCCTTTATTCGGGCCAGGCAAGCCAGATAATTACTGCGGCCTGCCTGCAGCAGATTGTCTTCGGTTATCGTACCCGGCGTCACCAGACGCACCACTTCGCGGCGCACAACCGACTTGGAGCCGCGTTTCTTGGCTTCTGCAGGGTCTTCTGTCTGTTCACAAACCGCCACCTTGTGGCCAAGCCGGATCAGCTTTTGCAGATAATCGTCTGCTGCATGGACCGGAACACCGCACATTGGGATGTCAGCGCCCAGGTGTTTACCGCGTTTCGTGAGCGCTATTCCCAGTGCAGCCGCGGCCACTTCTGCGTCCTTGAAAAACAGCTCGTAGAAATCGCCCATGCGATAGAACAACAGGCTTTCAGGATGCGCCTGCTTGATCCGGCTGTACTGAGCCATCATGGGCGTCATTTTGCCGGTAAGGTCATGATCCGCGGTATTGGCGGACGCTGTTTGTGGATGTGGTGCGTTCATCGTGCTGGCACACTACTCCAACACATGCAGTCTCGTCGCTGGCACAATTGCTGCCATCCACAGGCGATCAGGCAGCATTTCCGGTCTGGATCAGTCCAGCGACGGCTTCTTCCAGATCCGCGCGATCAAATGGCTTGGCGAGATAACCATCCATCCCGGCGTTGAGGCAGGCCCGCTGACTGTCCTCGCGTGCGTTAGCGGTCAATGCGAGAATGGGAACACGCTGCTGAACTGCGTGCTCTACCTCCAACTGGCGTATTTGCCGGGTGGTTTGCATGCCATCGATTTTCGGCAAGAAAATATCCATCAGGATAATATCGTGCGTAATGGTCTTGTTGGACTTCAACTGACGTTTGATCTCGCTGACAGCGTCTGCACCATTGTCGATGTGCGTGACGGTGTGCCCTGACGCTTTCAGCATCTTGCTGGCCAGCAACATGTTGATCCTGTTGTCTTCCACCAACAATACCTTCAGACCGCTATTATCCTTCACCCGGCGCAACTTGCGGGCGGTTTTGCGCAAGGAGGTAACCGGCTTGCGCATTGGATCGGGGCATTGCGTGAACCGGGCCAGAAGAGTTGCCCGTCTGGCCGGTTTCAGCAGATAGCCGATGCGAACATCATCCATCAGCTTTCTGTAGGCACGGCGTTCCTCCGGTTTGAGCAGAATCCACACGCTGGCCATTTCCGACAATTCATCGGCCAGCCTGAAAACATCGTCGCTGTTTCCTGCAGCAGCCGGATCAAGGATGACCAACAATTGCCCGGTTCCAGGACGCGCGACCAGAGACGCCAGGTTTTCGGCCAGACCGTCAAGCGGTTCTCCGGTGAGGCACCGGGCTCCAAAACCGGACAGATAATCCTGCAATACGCTACGGGTTGCGCCGGGCGGGCTGGTTAGAACCACTGTGCAACCGGACAAAGGCTTTGCAGCCTTGGCTGAATTTTTCCGAGACTGCGCAGTGGTCAGGCGGATCTCAAAACGAAATGTCGTACCCCGGCCCTCTTCACTGTCAACGGTGATTTCACCGCCCATCAGTTCGACCAGATGGCGTGAAATGGCAAGGCCCAGGCCAGTTCCACCTGATGCATGGTTATCGGTCACCGAAGACTGGACGAAGCGCTCGAAAATCGCCGCACGTTCATCTTCAGGAATACCGCATCCGGTGTCAGCGACGCTGAATGCAATGGCGTTGTCTTCTGCCCCCTTTTCAACTCTGAGAAGAACGCTGCCCTGGGCTGTAAACTTGATCGCATTGCCGGCGATGTTCAGCAGGACCTGCCGCAGGCGCTGGGCATCACCAACAACCCGCTCGGCAAGATCGGGCGCAATATAACACCCTATTTCAATTGATTTTGCGTGGGCGCGAGCGGCAAGAAGCTCTACCGATCCTTCCACCAGTTCGCAAAGGTTGAAAGGTGCCGGCACTATCGTCATCTCACCGGTCTCGGTCTTTGCTGCGTCCAGCAACTCATCGATGATCGACAACAAAGAGCGTCCCGACATGTCAACTGCCTCAGCATAACTGCGTTGCTCAGACGACAATTTCGTATCGAGCAGGAGGCTGGTCATGCCAATCACTCCATTCATCGGGGTTCTGAGCTCATGTGAGACTGTAGCCAGAAACCGCGTCTTGGCCTTGTTAGCCTCGTCGGCATTGCGGCGCGCAGTGCGCAGTTCCTTCAATGCCCTCTGCAATTCAACAAGTTGCCGGTTAGTCATGCCCCACACATGCTGAAATGCCAGCAACAAGAATACTACAAGCCCGGCAAACAGTACGCGGGACAGGACTTCAATCTGGTTGGCATGGATGCTGAGCGCGACAATATTGGCGAGCACGGCCAGCACTGCCAATGCGGCACCAACCCGAACCAATATCTTGGTGCGGCGCGTGAGTGCGACCGATCCCGTTGACCTTGGTCGACGCCGCCGTTCGGCACTGAAGCTTCCCGATTCCTGCACCACGCACTTCCCCAATTGCAGTACTTCCTGCACGGATAATGCCATCGCAATGCTTAGAACCGGCCTAGCCGGATCGTTAGAGTTTTATCTGTCTTGTTAAGGATCAAGCAAGGCGGTTCATGACCCCCGGATCAGAACCTCAAGACCTGTGCGCGGTTGAATCCTGCCGATTTGTGCAGCCGGATCGTCATATACGGCAGAAACCAGCCAGTCACGAAAGGCCCGCACATTAGGGCGCGACAGGTTTTCTTCAGGACAAACAAACCAGTACCGGTGATCAGACGGCAAGACCAGGTCAAATGGCTTGACCAGGCGGCCGCTGTCCAGGTCCTGACGAACCAGAAATTCGCTGACCAGTGCCACACCACCAGCATTGATTGCCGCTTCCACGGCCAGCGAATCGCTGGTCATGACCGGCCCTTTCAATCCATTGACCCCGCTCACGCCGGCCGTTTTAAGCCACATGGACCAGTCAGGCTGGGTTCCTGCCGCGGCAAACCAGTCGACATGGATCAGAGTATGATGGGCCAGATCCTGCGGCGTCAGCAGCGGATGTTCGCCCTGCAACAGGGATGGCGCGCAAACGGGTATGACATCTTCAGTTACCAGGGCCTCGGCATGCAGCCCCGGATAAGGGCCGGTACCGAAGCGAATGGCCGCATCCACGCCGTCGCCCGAAAAGCTTGCAACGGACAACGTGCCGTCCAGCCTGACCGTGACATCCGGATGCAGTGCGTTGAACTCCGACAACCTCCGGACCAGCCATTTGCCGGCAAAAACCGGCGCAGACGAAATTACCAAGGGTGCGTTGTCATCCAGTGTTTCAACATCGCGGCACCCCTGCTTCCACAATTCCAGGCCCTCGCTGAGGTAGGGCAGCAAAGCCGCACCACGTTCAGTGAGCCGAATGGAACGGATGCCACGATGAAACAACGGGAACCGGAAGTGTTCCTCCAGGATCTTGATCTGGTGGCTTATCGCCGCCGGTGTCACCGCCAGCTCCTCGGCAGCTGCACTCATGCTGGCGCGGCGACCGGCAGCTTCAAAGGCGCGCAGAGCATTCAGAGGTGGCAATCGGGACGGCATGGTCAACCTATAGATTATAATTTCTAAACTATTACTTGAAGGTATTTCGTTTGTCAGATCGTAAAAACAGGTAGATATTGAATTACACAAGACGTTATTGCAACAGAATTTCTAAAAGGATGTGCATTATGAACCCCTATGCATTCACCAATCTGCTCCACCCAACCGTCCCTGTTGATTATCGTATGAAGGAAGCTAATCCTTACGCGGTCGGTCCTGAAAACTCACTGAGCCGCGCCATCTTTCGGACTGTTTGCCTGGTTGAAAACCTGCTGCAGGGACGCTGACCGTCCCTGGCAATCGAAAGGTTTGAATACAGGCCGCCAACTGAAAACTGGCCAGTTTCTGGCGATAGCTGATTGCCTCGGCGACATTCAGGCGGGTCACCGTTTCCTGAGCATCCAGGTCTGCCAGCGTCCTGGCCAGCCGCAGCACCCGGTGATAACCGCGCGCTGACAGGTTCATGGCGTTGGCGGCGTCCTGCAACAGGGTCAATCCGTGACTGTCCGGACGGGCCACTTCTTCCAGCAAGGTTCCGTCAAGTTGGGCATTGGTTCGCAACGCAGTCATACCAAGACGTCTGAACCGCTCACCTTGTAGGGCTCTGGCGCCGGCCACGCGAGATGCAGTCTCGGCAGACCCTTCGGCAGGTGGTGGCAAGGTAAGATCGGAGGCGCGCACCGCTGCCAGTTCAATCTGTATGTCAATGCGATCAAGCAGCGGGCCTGAAATGCGGGCCTGATAGTCGGCCGCGCACTTGGCGCCACGCTTGCACACGTGACCGGGTTCGCCGGCCATACCGCATTTGCACGGGTTCATGGCCGCAATCAGCTGAAACCGGGCAGGATAGGTAGTGTGGTAGTTGGCGCGTGCCACGACCGCCTCGCCGGTTTCCATGGGCTGACGCAAGGCTTCAAGGGTGCGCGGCTGGAACTCCGGCAACTCGTCCAGAAATAGAATACCGTTGTGCGCCAGCACCATTTCACCGGGCAATGCGCGATGCCCGCCGCCAATCAGGGCGGCTTGTGACGCTGAATGATGCGGATTGCGGTAGGGCCTGATGGTCGAGACTCCACGCGAACGCAGTTCACCGGCCACGGACGCAATGGTTGAGACCTCCAGCATTTCCGGTGCGTTCATCGGTGGTAAAATGGAGGGCAAGCGGGAAGCCAGCATTGACTTGCCGGCACCGGGCGGGCCTACCATCAACATGTGGTGGCCACCGGCTGCGGCGACTTCCAGGGCGCGCTTTGCGGTTTCCTGACCCTTTACATCGCGGAAATCGGGCATTTGCCCGCCGGTATGGGCTATTGCCGGCTTTGGCCGGGTCAAAACCTGCGTGCCCTTCATGTGATTGAGCACCTGGACCAGAGAATTGACGGCCAGTATGTCCATGTCGTCTGATGCCCAGGCTGCTTCAGGACCGCAGGCCAGCGGGCAAATCAACCCGAGCGAGCGGGCATTGGCGGCCATTGCCGCCGGCAGCGCGCCGGAGACCGGTTCTACCGTCCCGTCAAGCGACAGTTCTCCCAGCATCATGTACTGGCTGATGAAGTCATCCGGCAGCAGCCCCATGGCCGCCATCAGAGCAATGGCGATGGGCAGATCGAAATGACTACCTTCCTTGGGCAGGTCAGCCGGCGCCAGATTTACGGTGATGCGTCTGGCCGGCATGGCCAGACCAATGGCAGACAGCGCTGCGCGCACCCGCTCCTTGCTTTCGGCCACGGCCTTGTCGCCGAGGCCGACAATGGAAAACGCCACCATGCCGGATGCCATGTGCACCTGCACATCGACCGGTATGGCCTCAATGCCCTTGAACGCAACTGTCGCGACACGCGAAACCATGGCAGATCACCCCTTGCTGAGCGATGATCAGTATACGGTCAAAGATACCGCCGTCAAGAACGTTCAGTGAACGACTGGTTTGCAACCTACCCGCAACGGGCTTCCACGGCGTCCATAACCAGGGCCGCGATGTCGGCGCCGCCGAACTTCTTGACCTCGCGAATGCCGGTGGGCGAGGTGACATTGATTTCGGTCATGTAACCGCCAATGACATCAATGCCGACGAAAATCAGGCCGCGGCGTTTCAGGTCGGGGCCGATCCGGTCGCAGATTTCACGTTCGCGGTCGGTGAGTTGCGTCGGTTCGGGCCTGCCGCCGACATGCATGTTTGAGCGGGTCTCGCCGGCTGCCGGCACCCGGTTGATGGCGCCCACCGGTTCTCCGTCAACCAGGATGATGCGCTTGTCACCCTGCCGCACGTCAGACAGGTATTGCTGGGCGATGAACGGTTCGCGAAATGACTGGGTGAACATTTCCATCAGGGATGCAAAGTTCTCATCGCCATGGGCCAGCCGGAACACCCCGGCGCCGCCATTGCCGTACAGGGGTTTTAAAATGATGTCGCCATATTCATTGCGGAAATCAGACAAGCGCATCGGATCCCGCGAGATCAGCGTTGGCGGAATGAATTCATTGAATTGCAATACGTAAAGCTTTTCCGGCGCATTGCGCACTTCAGCCGGGTCATTGACCACAAGTGTCTTCGGGTGAATAGCTTCCAGCATATGGGTGTAGGTGATGTAGTTCATGTCGAACGGCGGGTCCTGCCGCATCAAGATGGCGTCAAAATCTTCCAGCCGGACCCCGCGATCAGCAGACTTCTCCACGTGTTTTCCCACTTCGTCGCGCACCTTCACGTCTGCACCGGAGGCCGCCAGCCTGCCGTCGCGCAGCGCCAGTGTGTCGGCATGATACTCAAACAGTTCATGGCCCCGGGCTTGCGCTTCCAGCATCAGGGCAAAGGTGGAATCACCAACGATGTCGATCGCCTCAATCGGATCCATCTGAACTGCAATCTTGAGCGTCATGGGCATTCAAACTCCACGCTGTTTCCTACTGATCGTCTTCCGCAAACGCATTAGCGATATGCTGAGGCCACTGGTACGGCGTCACCAATACGATGTCAAAGCGACAATCACACGCCGCAGCATCGGGGTTCGACGCCAGCCAGTGATGGGCCGCCCTGACAATGCGCCGGCGCTGGTGCGGGCCGAGCGAGGCCAGCGCCTCGCCAGCATCAGCCCTGGCTTTTACCTCGACAAATGCAACTACGGATCCGCGCCGGGCTATGAGGTCTATTTCGCCTGCTGAAGATTTCCAGCGCTGCTCGGATATCCGGTAGCCTTTCAACCGCAGCAGCGTGGCCGCCTTGGCTTCCGCCAGACGACCGAGGCGTTCTGCCTGCTGTCGACGTGCAGACGGTGGTTTTGTCATGAGGCGGCTTTTTTCATGGATACTGCAAGATCATAGAGGCCTGCCCTGGGCCGGCCGGTCTCCTTGGCCAGAATGCTTGCCGCCTTGCTGGCGGGATAATCGCGCAACAGCTCCGACAACCTGGACGACACATCTTCCTGCGATATTTCCTGCGCCTCGCCCGGCGGCGAAATGACCAGGGTGATCTCGCCCTTGAGCGGCGGCCGGACCGACAATTGTTCGATGATATCGCGCGCACTACCACGCAGAACTTCCTGATGCAGCTTGGTCATCTCTCTGGCCACAGCCATTGGCCGATCTCCCATGCAATCTGCAATGTCCTTCAGGCTTGATGCAATCCTGGCGGCGCTTTCAAACAACAGCAGTGTGGCTGGTATTGTCGACAACTCGCGCAATTGCCGGCTCCTTGCGCCTGATTTGGCAGGCAGAAAACCGGCAAACAGGAACCGGTCGCTCGGCAACCCTGACAGGGCAAGCGCCGCGACCGGTGCGGTTGGACCGGGCGCCACGTCCACCGCGATACCGTGTGCAATACAATCGCGAACCAGTTTGTAGCCGGGGTCTGACACCATCGGCATGCCGGCATCGGACACCAGTGCAACCGCATCGCCTGCAGCCAGCCGTTTTAACACCATTGGTCGAATACTGGCCGCGTTGTGGTCATGATAGGGCTTCAAACGTGTTGCAATAGAGTAATGCTGCATCAGTCTGCTGGTGATCCGGGTATCTTCACACAACACGATATCGGCTGCAGCCAGGACAGCCAGAGACCTCAAGCTCACATCAGCCAGATTACCCAGCGGCGTGGCAACAAGATGCAGACCTGCAACCAGGGCTGGAGCGGTTAACTCATGGCCCTGGATGGTGTATGAGCGATTGGTTGTGTCGGTATGCATAATTTTACATTGGCGAGAGTTTGAAACAGACTGAAAAAATGGCTAGGGTCCTGACCCATATGCCGAACTGGTAAATTTGATCGCAGGCGTCCGGGCTGACTTTCATTTGACTATCTGCCCGGTCGATATGGGGACATCATGATCACTGTACTGCCTCGACGCAACTCGATTGCAAGCCGAATCGTCACATTGGCGGCGATGCTGTTGATGCTGCTGCTGGTTTCAGCCTGCAGCACCGGCGGGGTCAGTGTCGGCGGCCTGTTTTCCGATGACGAACCGAAAGCGGGAGATGAGCAGCAGCAGCAGGCACAACAGCCGTCGCCGTTCGGTTCGGCTGCCAATGGTCCGGTCAAGGTGGCCATTCTGCTGCCGCTGTCGGCGCAAGGTCAAACGGCCTCAATCGGCAAGGCGCTGAAGAATGCAGCAGAAGCGGCATTGCTTGATGCGGGCAGCCAGAGCATTCAGCTGATTACCAAGGACACCCGTGGCAATGCTGATGGTGCACGCACCGCCGCGAACGCGGCGCTTGCCGAGGGCGCCACACTGATTCTGGGGCCGTTGCTGTCCTCCGAAGTTCAGGCAATCGCTCCCATAGCACGTCAGCGAAAAGTCCCTGTCGTCGCATTTTCTTCCGTGGCAGGCGTTGCCGGCGACGGGGTTTATCTGATGAGCTTCCTGCCCAGCGAGGAAGTGTCGAACCTGATCCGCTATGCCGCATCACAAGGTGTTCGCAACATCGCCGCCATGGTGCCGCAAAGTGCTTATGGCAGTATTGCGGAAAACGCCCTGAACCAGGCAGTTACCGCGAATGGCGCGCGCATCGTAGCGCTTGACAGATTTCCGCGCTCAGCCGCCGGGGTTGCCAGTACAAGCAAGGCAGTTGCGGGCAAAATCGCCAATGACTCCAATGATATTCAGGGACTATTTCTGCCGGAAGGCGGCGCGATGCTGGCCAATGCAGGCAACGGGCTAAGCGCTGCCGGCGTCACGTCTGGCAAGGTCCGGATGCTGGGTACAGGGTTGTGGGACGAGCGCTCCACCGCCAATGTCAAACTGGTCACGGGCGGCTGGTACGCCGGCGTATCACCCGACCTGATTGCACGGTTTGCAAAGCGCTACCAGCAAGCTTACGGCAATTCGCCTCCGAGGCTGGCCAGCCTTGCCTATGATGCCGTCAGCCTGGCCATCATCGTTACCAGAAACAAGCCCGGCGGCATACCGTCCGCGCAGGCGATTACCAATCCGGAAGGCTTCAAGGGGGTCAACGGGCTGTTCAGGTTCCGGCCAAACGGTCAAATTCAACGCGGTCTTGCCATTCTCGAGGTCACCCCCACCGGGCCACGCGAGATTTCTCCTGCACCAGACAGGTTCACTGCAGGATTTTAAACGCAATATGCTCGATTACCGAATTGAGAACCTGGCGCCCTGCCCGGGTTGCCGCAATCGCGGTCTCATCATCGGACAGGCAAACGAGACCATCTGAAATCAGGTAATCAAGCTGCTGCCGGTTGACCGACTTGCCACTCAGGCACTGCAAGTGGTCGAGTCTGACACCCTGTGTGGTGCGCATGCCCATCAGCAGATATTCGTGCGCCGCGTCTTCGCCGGCAACAACAGTGCTTTCGACCACACCATGTGCGCGGGAAGAAACACGCTGCAGCCATGTTTCGGGATGCTTTTCGGTGGACAGCGCCAGTCTGGAGCCATCACCCGTAATCAATCTTGAATGCGCACCCGGGCCAATGCCGGCATATTCGCCGTAGGTCCAGTACAACATGTTGTGGCGACACTCGTGCCCGCTGCGCGCGTGATTGGATATCTCATAGCCAGGCAGTCCCGCTTGTGACGTCAGCTCCTGGGTAATCTCATACATCGCGGCTGCCTGATCTTCGTGAGGTGTAACCAGCTGTCCTGCCTTGTGCAATTTGAAGAATGCCGTGTCCGGTTCGATAGTCAGCTGGTAGAGCGACATATGGCCCTGCTGCTCACCCAATGCCCTGGCCAGCTCGGATTTCCATTGCGCCGGGGTCTGGCCCGGACGCGCATAGATGAGGTCGAAAGACGTGCGCGGGAACGTCCGCGCAGCCAGACGGAACGCAGCCAGGCCCTCTTCCACCGAATGCTGTCGGCCCAGATACTTCAGGTCTTTCTCGTCCAGCGCCTGGATACCGACCGACACACGGTTCACACCCGTGCTGCAGTATCCGGCAAAATTGCCGGCTTCGGCACTGGTCGGGTTGGACTCAAGCGTAATCTCCACGTCATCCGCGACCGGCCAAAGGCCGGCGATCTGATCGATGACACCGCCCACAACGGCCGGCGGCATAAGAGACGGCGTGCCGCCGCCGAAGAATATGCTGGTCACGGAGCGGCCCGGTGTCCGGCTCGCAAACCAGTTCAGTTCTTCCGCGAGTGCTGCCCCAAATGCAGCCGGATCAACACCGAGCTGGCGGACATGGGAATTGAAATCGCAATACGGGCACTTCGCCTTGCAAAACGGCCAGTGAACGTAAATACCCAGATCGCGTTGGCTCATGTCGATTACTTCCGCGATGCAGATTCCGACAGCGCATCAAGTAGCAGTGCAAAAGCCCGCGCTCGGTGCGACATAGCATGTTTGGCAACCGGATCCATTTCACCAAAGGTGATGTCGTGACCATCGGGCTGAAACACCGGATCATAGCCAAAACCACGATTCCCACTGGGCGGCCACACTATTTTGCCATGCACCTTGCCGGTAAACACGCTTGACGGCCGACCGGGCAGCGCCAGGCACAAGGCACACACGAAATGCGCCGAGCGTTCGGCAGGCGAAACCGCGCCTGTAGCCGCCAGTTCATCCTCCACTTTTTGCATGGCAAGGGCGAAATCCTTGCCCGGGCCGGCCCATCTGGCCGAATAGATGCCCGGTGCGCCGTCAAGCGCATCAACGCAAAGACCGGAATCATCCGACAGTGCCGCCAGGCCCGAGGCCCGCATGGCAGCTTCGGCTTTCAGGCGTGCATTGCCTTCAAAGGTCGCCTCGGTTTCCTCAGGTTCCGGCAAGCCAAGTTCACCGGCCGAAACTACCGCCAGGCCGAGCGGAGCCAGCAAGTCGGATATTTCGCGTACCTTGCCCTGATTGTGACTTGCAACTACCAGTTTGTTTTCCGGAAAGTCCAGTCGCATGGTCAGGCCACGGTTGCGTGTTGCAGCGCCACCAGTTCGCCAATGCCGGTAGTGGCCAGTTCAAGCATTTCAAGCAGTTCAGCCTGCGAGAATGGAGTGCCTTCGGCGGTTCCCTGGACTTCAACTATCCCGCCGGAGCCGGTTATGACAAAGTTGGCGTCTGTTTCAGCGGTTGAATCTTCCGCATAATCGAGATCGGCAACCGACTGGCCCTTGTAAATGCCACACGACAGCGCGGCTACATTGTCCGTCAGGGCAGTCGTCTCGATCATGCCCTGCTTGATCATGTGTTGCATACAGTCATGCAGCGCCACCCAGGCACCGGTAATCGAGGCCGTGCGTGTACCGCCGTCTGCCTGAATGACATCACAGTCTACGGTGATCTGGCGCTCGCCGAGCGCTTCCATGTTTACCACAGAGCGTAATGATCGACCAATCAGGCGCTGGATTTCCTGGGTGCGGCCGGACTGTTTGCCGGCTGTGGATTCGCGGCGCATGCGTCCACCGGTTGAGCGCGGCAACATGCCGTATTCAGCTGTCACCCAGCCTTTGCCGCCACCACGAAGCCAGGGCGGCACCCGGTCTTCCAGGCTGGCTGTGCACAATACGTGGGTGTCACCGAACTTGACAAGGCAAGAGCCCTCTGCATGCATGGAGAAACCGCGCTCCATGGTGACTTGTCTTAATTCCGCGGGTTTTCTGCCTGATGGCCTCATGTAAACTTCCTGACTTTGCAATAATCTGAATTGTGGTTGGCGCTTTAGGACATGACCTAGACCTGTGCAGACAATTTCGCAATCCCGCGGGCTGGCAATTGACGCTGCCTGAGGTCGCACCTAAATTCTAGTATCAGGACCCCTTGATATGTCACAACGCTGTTTGAAACCAGGATACCCATGAAAGCCATTGATGATCGTTTGAACGAGTTGTCCGTACTGGATACACGCTCGCGCGATATTTTTCGGCGCCTGGTCGAGACTTTTCTGGAAACCGGCGGCCCGGTAGGATCGCGGACGATTTCGCGACATTTGCCGGTTGGACTGTCGCCGGCGTCGATCCGCAACGTGATGTCAGACCTTGAAGAAGCAGGACTGATCTATTCGCCACACACAAGTGCGGGCAGGATGCCCACGGAAACCGGCCTGCGGTTTTTCGTGGATGCCCTAATGGAAGTGGGCCGCCTGACAAGCGAGGAGCGTGCACAAATAGATGCGCAGATAGCCGGGCTCAATCGCGATAAGACGACAGACGACATTCTGACAGATGCCACAAACCTGCTTTCCGGACTGTCATCGTGTGCAGGACTGGTGCTGTCGACCAAGGTCAACGCCCGGTTGCGGCACATTGAATTTGTCAGCATCAGTGCGACCAAGGCGCTTGTGATCCTCGTTTCAGAAGATGGCAGCGTTGAAAACCGCACCATAGAGGTACCGCGTGGGCTGCCCGCCTCAACCTTGACGGAGGTCAGCAATTACCTCAACAGCCGGTGTCAGGGCCTGTCTATTGCTGAGATAAAAGAACAGCTGGTAGGGCAATTGCAGGTCGTTGAACAGGAACTCGACATACTCGCTGCCCGTGTCATAGCCGCCGGGCTTGCAGTCTGGTCGGATGACAATGGCGACGGCAAGCGATCACTGATTGTGCGCGGCAGATCCAACCTGATCGACGAGGCAGCCCATGTGGATGATATTGAGCGCATCCGCAAGCTGTTCGATGACCTTGAAAACAAGAAGGATGTCATGAACCTGCTCGGCCTTGCGGAATCAGGCGAGGGCGTGCGCATTTTCATTGGCTCGGAGACCAAGCTGTTTTCCCTGTCCGGGTCTTCCCTCGTGGTCGCTCCCTACCATGATGCGAAGGACAATATCATTGGCGTACTTGGCGTTGTCGGTCCAACCCGGCTGAATTATTCTCGTATTGTTCCCATGGTGGACTATACAGCGCAGGCAATAGGTCGCCTCATCTCTTGATTCTTGGCGCCGAAAAGCTGATATGCGTTGTAACAATCACAACTTTCAAGAATTTGCGGATCAAATGCAATGACCGAAAACAAGCCAGTACCTGAAAACGACAACACTCCTGAAGAGGCGCTCACCAAGGAGCAGCTTGAAGCGGCAGCCGATGCCCTGCTTGAAGAGACCGACGAAGACGCCTTTGCATTGGACACCTATGAAGAGCTGGCAACCGAGAATGCCGACCTGAAGGACCGGGTACTTCGCGCCATGGCGGAGACCGAGAACCTGCGCAAGCGGGCCGAACGCGAGAAAGCCGAAGCGACGCTTTATGCCGCTACAAATTTTGCCCGCGATCTGTTGTCGGTCAGCGACAGCATGGGAAAGGCTCTGGAAATGATGCCTGATGACGCGCTCAAGAATGCCGATGAAGCCACGCGAAACCTGATTAACGGCATTGAGCTTACCCGTCGCGAACTACTCAACTCATTCCAGAAACATGGCATTTTGGAAGTCGATCCAATGGATGAGAAATTTGATCCGCATTTCCATCAGGCCATGTTCGAAGTGCCCGGCACAGATAAACCCAACGGCACGGTGGTCCAGGTAGTTCAAACTGGATTCAAGATTGGTGAGCGGGTATTGCGCCCGGCGCTGGTTGGCGTGGCCAAACAGGCGGCGCCTGCCGGCAAAGACGAAGAAGACACAAAATAAGGAAAATAATTACCTTCCAGGCAAATTCACTCTTCTGAGAGTGAGGTTGAGTCTGCCGCCACCCTTCAAAAGGGTCGACGTTGAAGGCAGGATCCTGTCCACACCGTGATAGTTCATCCGGGCAGCCCCGCCCATCACAAGTACATCTCCCGATTGCAGCCTGAACGACCGCGTAGGGTCCTTGCGCGCGTGTCCGCCCATCCTGAATACCGCCGTGTCTCCCAGCGAAACCGACAGTACCGGCGCATCAAGGTTGATCTCGTCCTTGTCCTGATGCATGCCCATGCGTGCCCTGCCGGAGTAGTAATTCAGCAAGCAGGCTTCCGGCGGGTACGGATACTGCGCCAAAGCCTGCCACAATTCGACCAGTTCTGCCGGAATGGCTGGCCATGGTCTTGATGTTTCAGGGTGATGCGGCTGGTAGCGATAGCCGGTCTTGTCCGATACCCAACCCAGTGTGCCGAGATTTGTCATGTGAACCGACATGGGTTTGCCGGAGCGCGGCATCTGGGGAACAAAAAACGGATTATCGGCTACCAACCCCCGAAGCAGCGTTACAAGTGACAATTGTGCTTCCCGGTCGAGATAACCGGGGTAAATCTGAAACCCATCAATTTGCATCTTGTTGCAACACTGTCTTGATGACCGGGCCAAGCCTTACTATATAGCCTTTCGAACACCGAACGAAACACCATCAATGCCGCAAGGCAGGCGTTGTTCGGACAGTCAGAGCAACTGGAGTCTGTTACCGGAAGACCGGATAACCATGCGCCGTACATAAAGGGCATGGCAACAGGCGGCCTTATGGAGGGCATTATGGGTAAAGTAATTGGAATTGACCTTGGAACCACGAACTCGTGTGTTGCAGTCATGGAGGGCGGTAGCCCGAAAGTAGTTGAAAATGCGGAAGGTGCGCGCACAACACCTTCCATCGTTGCATTCACGAGCGACGATGAGACGCTGGTGGGCCAACCTGCCAAACGTCAGGGTGTGACCAATCCCGAGAATACATTCTTCGCCATCAAGCGCCTGATCGGACGGCGCATGAACGATCCGATGGTGGAAAAAGACAAGAAGCTGGTGCCCTATAGCATCGTCAAGGCAGATAATGGCGATGCATGGGTTGAATCGCTGGGCAAGAAATATGCACCTTCGCAGATTTCCGCCATGACTCTTCAGAAAATGAAGGAAACCGCTGAACGTCACCTGGGCGAACCTGTCACCCAGGCGGTGATCACGGTTCCTGCCTATTTCAATGACAGTCAACGTCAGGCTACCAAGGATGCCGGCAAGATTGCCGGTCTGGAAGTGCTGCGTATTATCAATGAGCCAACCGCTGCTGCGCTTGCCTATGGCCTCGACAAGAAGGATGCCGGCACCATAGCGGTTTATGACCTTGGCGGCGGCACGTTTGACGTATCCATCCTGGAAATCGGTGATGGCGTGTTTGAAGTCAAATCCACCAATGGTGACACGTTCCTTGGCGGTGAAGACTTTGACATGCGAATTGTCGATTATCTCGCCGATGAGTTCAAAAAAGAAAACAGCATTGACCTGCGCTCCGACAAGCTGGCGCTGCAGCGGCTGAAAGAGGCGGCGGAAAAGGCCAAGATTGAATTGTCCTCCGGTACGCAGACCGAGGTCAACCTGCCGTTCATAACCGCAGACGCATCCGGTCCAAAGCACCTGACCCTGAAAATGACCCGGGCAAAACTTGAATCGCTGGTAGACGATCTGATCCAGCGTACAGTCGGGCCGTGCAAGGCAGCTCTCAAGGATGCCGGACTGAAGGCTTCCGATGTTGATGAAGTGGTACTTGTCGGCGGCATGACCCGCATGCCAAAGGTGATCGAGACAGTGAAGTCGTTCTTCGGCAAGGAACCGCACAAGGGCGTGAACCCGGATGAGGTTGTTGCCATCGGCGCTGCCATCCAGGCAGGTGTGTTGCAGGGTGAAGTCAAGGACGTATTGCTGCTCGACGTAACACCGTTGTCGCTGGGTATCGAAACCCTCGGTGGAGTGTTCACACGCCTGATTGATCGCAACACGACGATCCCGACCAAGAAAAGCCAGGTGTTCTCGACAGCTGAAGACAATCAGACAGCCGTGACCATCAGGGTGTTCCAGGGCGAGCGCGAAATGGCGCAGCACAACAAGATGCTGGGCAATTTCGACCTGATGGGCATTCCAACGGCTCCACGCGGCGTGCCGCAGGTTGAAGTCACGTTTGATATCGATGCCAACGGCATAGTCAATGTGTCAGCCAAGGACAAGGCAACCAACAAGGAGCAGCAGATTCGCATTCAGGCTTCTGGTGGCCTGTCTGACGATGAAGTTGACCAAATGGTCAAGGATGCCGAGAGTCACGCTGAAGAAGACAAGAAGAACAAGGAGATGGTGGAAGCCAAGAATCATGCCGAGGCGCTCATCCACTCTACCGAGAAATCCTTGTCCGAGCATGGTGACAAGATCTCCGAAGCCGACCAGTCTGCCGTAACTGCTGCTGTTGACGATCTGAAGTCGGCACTGGAAGGCGACAATGTTGAAGAGATTCAAAACAAGACCAATACATTGTCGCAGGCTGCCATGAAACTTGGCGAAGCCATGTACCAGGCTCAAAGCGAGGCTGCAGAAAGTGACGGTGAAGGCGGTGAAGACAGCGGTTCGCCGGAAGAAGACATCGTCGACGCGGACTTTGAAGAGGTTCAAGACGACGAAGACGACAAGAAGGCGTCCTAAAGCTAAGGCGTCTTGGTCATTGCTGAACACTCTGGAGCCGATTGGCTCCAGAGTGCGTTTGCGATGACAGGCGATGGTTGCTTTATTGGTTCATACCCGCAATTGTCTTGATGGCAAGACGCAAGCAGGCTGAGTAAACTATGGCGAAGCGAGATTATTACGAGGTACTTGGTGTCGGCAAAAACGCCGATGACAAGGAGCTGAAAAGCGCCTTTCGCAAAATGGCGAAGCAATATCACCCTGACGCCAATCCGGATGACAGTACGGCAGAGCAAAAATTCAAGGAAGCCAGCGAGGCCTATGAGGTTCTTAAAGAGCCGCAGAGACGTGCTGCCTATGACCGCTTTGGCCATGCTGCCTTCGAGGATGGTCGTGGCGGCTCGGGCTTCGGGCCTGAATTTTCCTCATCCATGTCTGATATCTTTGAAGACCTGTTCGGCGAGTTCATGGGCGGTGGAGGCCGCCGTGCCGGTGGCCGCGGCGGCGGTGGCGCCGCGCGCGGGTCGGATCTGCGCTACGACATGGAGATTTCACTTACCGATGCCTACACCGGCAAGTCTGCGCAGATTCGGGTGCCATCATCGGTCACCTGCGAAACCTGCTCGGGTAATGGCGCCAAGCCCGGCACCAGTCCGACTTCCTGTTCGACCTGTAACGGCCAGGGCGCGGTGCGGTCTTCATCAGGCTTCTTTACAGTAGAACGCGCCTGCCCGACATGTCAGGGCCGGGGCACGGTCATATCGGATCCGTGCACCAATTGCTCGGGTCAGGGACGGGTCCAGAAAGAACGCACGCTGTCAGTCAACATCCCGGCCGGTGTGGAAGACGGCACTCGTATTCGCCTGGCCAACGAAGGTGAAAGCGGCATACGTGGCGGCCCGTCGGGTGACCTTTATATTTTTCTGGCCATCAAGCAGCACGAGTTTTTCCAGCGCGACGGCGCTGATCTGTTCTCGCGCGTGCCGATATCCATGACCTCTGCGTCCCTGGGCGGTGAAATCGAAGTGCCGACCATTGACGGCAAGAAAGCCCGTGTGACCATCCCCGAAGGCACCCAGGGAGGCAAGCAATTCCGTCTCAAGGGCAAGGGAATGCCGGTATTGCGTTCCAGCCAGCACGGCGACATGTACATTCAGGTCAGCGTTGAAACACCGGTCAACCTTACCCGCAAGCAAAAGGAACTGCTTCGGGAATTTGAAGGCCAGGCCAAGGATAACTCACCGCAGTCTGCCGGCTTTTTCACAAAGGCCCGTTCATTCTGGGATAGTTTCGGCAGCTAGAGTGACATAGGCTCATCTGAGCTCATAAAATTTCTCTAGAACTTTGGAATCGTTCAGTTTTATAGTTTTTGACTGCGTCACTCGAAAACCTTACTGATCTTGGATCAAACCGTGAATTGCCTGAGGAGAAGCCACAATGGCCAAGGGATACTGGATCGCACATGTAACCGTCAGCAACCCTGACCAGTATAAATACTATGCTGACGCAGCCCCGGAGGCCTTCAAGAAATACAATGCCCGCATGCTTGCCCGCGGTGGCCAGCACTCCCAGATGGAGGGCGTGGGTAAAGCCCGCAACGTGGTCATTGAGTTTGACAGCTATCAGGATGCGGTTGACTGTTTCAACAGTGACGAATATCAGGCAGCCCGTGCAAAACGCCTGGGTGCAGGCGAAGCCGACATTGTCATTGTCGAAGGCGTTTAGAACGGGTCAGGTTTTGATTGAATCAAAGCCGCGCTCTATCCCTTTTTTTGTCGCATCTGTTTTTCACAAACCGGTATCCACTTTTGTGAGAAATGCTCCAGGCTCGAGA
>CAJICM010000039.1_pt1 | contig 57660 bp, 51 predicted proteins | sample 9199691 | NCBI WGS metagenome assembly CAJICM01 (sample SAMEA7708338, study PRJEB35096) | sediment metagenome | biome: marine neritic benthic zone biome [ENVO:01000025]; feature: sediment [ENVO:00002007]; material: shallow marine sediment [ENVO:03000034] sea grass bed [ENVO_01000059] ...
GGCCCTGGCGGATTTCCCGATAGACAAACCCGATAAAGTTCAACGGAATAGACAGTTGCATCAGCATGACGTTGATGAACACGAAATCGCCGATGGTCTGATTGCCGGCCTGCACCTCCAGCGCCGACATGACCATCACTATGGTCATACCGGTGCCAAAAATCAGCCCTTGCCCGAAATTCAGCCAGCCGAGCGATGTCCAGGTCCGGGTAGCGGCTGATTCATAACGTTGCATGGAAGCATCAAAGCGGTTGGCCTCCATCTCTTCATTGCCGAAATACTTCACCGTCTCGAAATTCAGCAAACTGTCGATGGCCTTGGTATTTGCCTCATTGTCGGACTGGTTCATTTCCTTGCGGATGTTTATGCGCCAATCACTGGCTCGCACGGTGAACCAGGAGTACAACCACACGATGCATGCAATGACGACCACATAACTCCAGCCATAGGCAAAGGCAAACACCGTGGCGGTAAGCGCAAATTCCAAAATGGTGGGCGCGGTGTTCAGGATTGTGAACCGGACAATAATTTCGATACCTTTGGTGCCACGTTCAATAATTCGCGACAGGCCCCCGGTCCTGCGTTCAAGATGAAATCGCAGCGACAGCTTGTGCATGTGCTTGAAGGTGAGAAAGGCAAGCTGCCTGACAGCATGCTGTCCGACCCGTGCGAACAACGCATCGCGCATCTGGTTCAGGCCCCATTGCGCCACTCGCGCCACATTGTAAGCGAGTACCAGCATGACCGGTGTCAATATCCAGACCGGCAGAAAGCCCGGTGCATCCAAATTGCCATTGAGAGCATCTGTGGCGAACTTGAAAAAATATGGTACTGCGAGCAGCACCACTTTGGCCAACACCAGAAACAAGGATGCCCATAGCACCCGCGCTTTCAGATCCGGTCGATCTGAGGGCCACATGTATGGCCACAAATTGCGGATTGTGCGCAATGTGGAGCCACTATCAGCGGAAACTTTGGTACCAGTCAAAACGGTCAAACCTTAGGAGTTGCCAGTGGTACTGGCCTGTGAAGGAGGCGAACAACAATCTTCAATCAGTTCACCAATCGCACAAGAAACAGCCTGCAGCGCCGGCCTGTTCAAAACATAACGTGATTTTGGCAGCTGGGGTTCATAGGTAACCAGCCCTGCTTCGACCAACACTTTAAGATGCTGCGACACAGTCGACTGAGCGAGGCTAAGATGCTCTACCACGTCGCGACAACAGCATTCGTCACAGCGCGCCAGTCTGCGCAAAATAGTGACTCTGGCAGGATGACCTAACGCTGCCATTACCGATGCGACATGGACACTATCTACACCGCTGGCTGCCTTGTCGGAGGCAAACTGCTTCTTGTTGATCTTAATATTCATCGTAAATCGACGATATACGATGAATAAACCGTTTACAAGGGCCGTTTGCCGCATGGCTCTACATCGCCGTATCTGGCAGTTTTCCCGCCAACAGAAGGAAACTTGAACCAATGAGAATTAGGTACGTGATTGCCGCGTTCGCTGTGCTGGGTATCGCAAGTGGTGCTTTCGCCCAAACGCAGCAGATGAACCACACGAAACACAAAATGTCGATCCAGACAAAAGATGGGCAACTCACGCTCAGCAACGCTACTGCGCGCTTCCTGATCGCCGGACGCCCAGGTGCCGTCTTTTTGAAGATCGAGAATAATGGCGATGCCGACAGACTGATTTCGGCATCTTCCAGTTTGTCGAACAGGGTTGAACTGCACACGCACACAATGGACAACGGGGTCATGAAAATGCGCCGGGTCGAAGCAATCGACGTACCCGCCAAGTCCATTACCGAGCTTAAGTCCGGCGGTCATCACATCATGATGTTCAATCTGGAAAACTTGCCGGAAAAAGGATCAAGAATTCCACTATCCCTAACCTTCGAAAAAGCCGGCGAGGTGAAGATCGAAGCTGTCGCAGGCAAAGCGGGCGATAAACACAGCCAATAGAGAATTGCTCACAAAATTGGTGCCGGTTTTGTGAAAAAGAAATGCGACAACAAAGGGATAGAGCGCGGTTTTGATTCAATCAATACCTGAACCGCTCTTGGCCGGCGATATATTTCAGCCAAATCGAAGCTGGCTTATCGAGCGCTACTCACACTCGGCCAGAGGGCGGTGACATGCCGGGTCAATTGACTCAGGCGCATTCGATCCGGGGGTATCGAAGATCTGGCCCGGATAAATCATGTCAGGGTCTCGAATCTGCGACTTGTTGGCTTCGTAGATTACTGTGTATTGGCGGCCCTTGCCGTAAATCACACGCGAAATTTGCCAGAGGTTGTTGCCAGGCTGAATAACCACCCGTCCGGTCACAGGGGCAGCCTCGGCCTTTTCAGGTACCGGTGTTACCGTTGCTGTTACAACGCCGTCACCCGTAATTGTTGACTGTGACGTCGCTGCTTTCAATGTTTCTTGTTCAGATTTCTTCTGCTGCATATCCGGTGCAGTCACAGCAACCTGCTGGTTCGCCTCAGGCATGGCAGATTCGTCTTCGGTTTCTACAGCAGTTGCTTGTTGGTTTTCAGGTTTGGCCGGCTCAGGTGCAGTTTCAGCTGCTGCCGTTTGTTGTGACGCCTCAGGTTTGTCAGATTCGGTCGCGGACTCCATTGTCACCGGCTGTTGCGGCGCTTCTGCTTCGATTGATTTTGTCGCCGCATCCGCTGCCGCAACCTGTTGGGATGCCGAAGATTCCGGCGTAGTTGGAGCTGCTGGCGGCATAACAGTTTCAGCGTCAGCCTTGCGGCCAGATGTTTCTTGTGTTGCTACCGCTTCTGCTTGCTCCGGCGCGGCAACCTTTTCCTCCTGAACAGCGGTCGCATTATCTTCTGGTTCTGCCGCAGCCACAGCTTCATCAGTCATGGTCGATTTTGCTTCGGCTGGTTTGCCTGGTTCTTCTGATGGTCCGGATTCCTCACGGGCATCAGACGCTGCAACTTCCGAAGTCGCACCTGGTTGTGTGACCGTTTCCGGCGCCGACTGTGGCTTTTCACTGTCTTGCTCAGCGGCGGCGATCTCGCGTTGCGCCTGGAGGTTTGCAATTCGCTCCGGAGATTCGCGGAAGAACGGCAGCTCAATGCGAGCGCTCACTTCGCCGGTTGATGATATTTCATCGGTGCGCAAGGTATGAGGGCCCGATGAGATTTCGCTACCTGCCGTAAATGACCACGTCCCATCACTTGCTGCAGGAGCCTCTCCTACAAATCGGTTGTCAACATATACCCTGACACGGCTACCCGGCGCGGACCGTCCTGAAAATGTGGTAAGGCCCGCTTCATCATAGTCAACCACATCCACAGCCAGTTTGCGTTCGGTCGGCACAGTGGTGGTTGGCTCCGTGGCTGCAACGGGAGGCTCCAGCGCAGCAGTCTTTGTTTCAGGAGCCGGTTGTCCAGCCGACGCAGATGACGACTCTTCTTTTACAACTGCTGTGTTCTCGGCACTATCGCCAGTAGCTGCGGTGGTTTCTGTTGACGGGGTGCTTTGGACAACTTCAGCCTGTTTGACCTCTGCAGCTGCAGGTTTCTGCAACACTTTTGACGGCTTGGCAGTTTCACTCAGAACGATCAGCGGCTGCGTGCCGGGCTGGTCGGGAACCGTCAATGCAACGCTTTGTTCAGCGCGTCTGATCTCACCGTCGGCACTTTCGGTTTCAATCTGAATCTGATGGGCACCCGCCGGCATAGAGCTGACCGGAATGACGACCCACTCCCCTCTGTCGTTTGCCTGCGTTTCGCCTGCAACCTCGTTATCAATCAGTATCCGCACTTTGTCGCCAGGCATCGCCCGGCCTGCAAGCACAGCTGATCCGTCTTCTTCAACCCTTACAATGTCAAACGAAGCACCCTTGGCTTCAGCCTCTTCCGCAGTTGGCTTGGATTCAGCCTCATCCGTTTCCGGTTTGGCCTCGGGTTGTTGCTCCTTTGCTGACGGTGCAGTCTCAGCGACCGGCTTGGTCTCGGTTTGCTTGGGGTCAACAGCAGCCACCTTCTCCTCAGCCTTCTGGGAAGCAACCGATGGCGCCTGTGTTGCCGGCTCGCTCGCCGGTGGATTTGAAACAGCTACGCCGGGATTTATCTTGACCCTCGACGTTTCCGTGGACAGCGACGTCAACGCAGATGGATCGTCCTGCCACCCTTCATAGCTCAAGGCCAACAATCCGCTCGCACAGAGCACTGCAAGTGAACTGAATAATACAAGAGGTTTCATTTTCGTTCCTGTCGCTAGTGACGGCAATACGAACATAGAGCTCATGCAAGATTCATGCAATCTTTGCCTGAATTCCTTGCACAGGGCCCGAAGCCAGCATCAGGGTCACAACACACCAAACTTTTGCAACTCTTTTCGCAGGAAACAGCCGAATGATCGTGAAAAGTGCAAGATAAGGCCATTTTTGACTTTTCGATCATTTTTTGACTTCAGGCGAGTGTTTTCCTGCAAACCCGAAGTGCGGGGTCCATTTTGCCCCTGACCTCTTTGAAAGGTCTCGAACACCATATTGTTTCCTGGAGCGATACAGGCTTTGATTTATCAAAACCACGCTCCAGACTTTAGTGCAGCATGCCTTTGATCGCAAAACCGAGTACACTTTTGCGAGGCATGCCGTGCAACCTCTCGCCTTGCCAAAGGCAAATTATCCTTCCGCAAAATGGATACTTTCAATGGGTCAACACCCTAACCGTGATTCTCCACATTAGAAAGGCCACAATTTCTCCCGGCTCCAAGTTACCACACGTAGCGCTTGACGCCAGCCCCACAGCCTGTGACACAATGCTCGCATGACAACCAGTCGATTTCTCAATTCTAAATTATCTTTGTGTGTTTATTGCGGTTCTGGCGAAGGACGCAGTGCGTCCTACATGCAAGCCGCTCGTGATCTTGGTTCGTCCATGGCAGAAAACAATGTCGGTCTTGTTTATGGCGGCGGCAGCATAGGCCTAATGGGAGAAGTGGCTCGCACCGTAATTGCAGGTAATGCAGAAGTTACCGGCATCATCCCCAAGTTCCTGGTGAAACGCGAGCGGATGCTTAAGGATGGCGACCACGAGCTGGTCATTGTTGACGACATGCACCAGCGCAAGATGATGATGTTCGAGCGCGCGTCTGGTTTCGTCGCCCTGCCCGGCGGCATCGGCACCCTGGAAGAACTGGTGGAAATCGCAACATGGGCGCAACTTGGCCGGCACAGAAAGCCGATCATCGTGGCCAACATTGATAACTACTGGCAACCGTTACTGACGCTTGTTGCCCACATGAAGGAGGAACATTTTATTCGTGAAGGCCTGGAAGTTCACTTTGAGGTGGTCGAGCGAGCCAAAGATATCGTGCCGGCGTTTTTCGACAGGCTGGCAACCACAGGCGAAGGGCCGGATGATCATGAAATCACCGAGCTTTTCTAGAGCGATTTAGGTTTTGATTGAATCAAAACCGCGCTCTATCTCTTTGTAGTCGCATTTCTTTTTCACAAAACCGGGATCCACTTTTGTGAGAATTGCTGCAGGGTTCCTCTCATTCATGCAACCTTTTTGTTACTTGCCATCAAGACGCCGGCACCTGCCAATACCATACCGGCCCATGCAAGCGGCGGCATGGCTTCGTCCAGTACAAACCACGCCAGTAAGGACGCAGCAGGCGGCACCAGAAACAGCAGCGCTGAAACTCGACTGACTTCGCCCGCCCGGATCAGGTACAGCAGGAGCGACACGGCAATGATCGAATTGCCGATAACCAGATAGACCAGTGACCAGACCAGTTCAGGGGTAAAGTTCACCTGCATTGTCTCGCGAAGCATTGCGATCGGCAAGATCACCAGAAAGCCGACAGTGAACTGCACAATGGTTGCTGTTATCGGATGTTGATTCACCCCGAAGCGTTTTTCATAGATCGAGCCGGCCGACATGGAAATGAGCGCTATGACGGCAAAAACCACTCCGGCATATGATGCCGTGCTGACTTCCTGGCGTGCACCGATCACCATTACTGCGCCTGCCAGGCCGAGCACCAGGCCGAGCCAGCGATATCGGGATACCAGTTCGCTGACAAACAACGGGGCTGCTATAGCAACAAGTATCGGCTGAAGCGAAACAATCAGCGCAACCCCTCCTGCAGACAGTCCATCCGCAAATGCGAGGTAGGACATGCCGAAATAAAGCGCCTGCATCAGCAACCCGGTTATCGCAAGGTGCACCCAGGCGATAGGCCGTTCAGGCAATCGAGGGCGCAATACCAGATACAGCGGCCACATCAGAACCAGAACGCAGGCATACCGCAGCGCCAGAAATGTCATGGGCTCAGCATACTTCAACCCCAGCTTGGCGAATGTGTAACCACCGGACCACAACAATAGGAACAAGACAGGCGCCAATCCAACCGCCCAGTTGCGTAGCATGCTCATTGCGCCGCAGACTGGCGCAGGCTGGAAAAAGTATAAACCAGCAATGCCGTCCAGATGAACCCAAATGCCACCAGTTGGGCTTGCTGAAACGGCTCCCTGAGAACAAAAACTGCGGTCACGAACAACATGGATGGAGCGATGTACTGCAACAAGCCAAGCGTCGAAAAGCGAATACGCCGAGCCGCAGTTGCGAAAAACATCAAAGGCAGCGCGGTCATCGGGCCGCAGGCTAAGAGTAAGGCCGTGGTCTTCCAATCGCCTCCAAACGACAACGGCCCGTGCAATCCAAGCCAAATCACAACCGCGCCACCCAGTACGGACAGGATGCAGCTTTCAACGAAAAACCCCTGAACCGGTCCCACGTCAATCGTCTTGCGCATGAATCCATAAGCGGAAAATGCCGCGCCCAGAACCAGAGACAACCAAGGCAACTCACCTAGCGCCCACGTCTGGTAGCCGACGCCAATAACTGCCAATCCGATTGCAACAACCTGCAGGGCCGACAACTTCTCACGCAGAACAAGATAACCGACCGCCACATTGAGCAGCGGGTTGATGTAGAATGCCAGGGAGGTTTCCAATGCCCGTCCTACGGCAACGGCCCACACAAACACACCCCACGATATGGTGACCAGCAGGGTGGTCATACACATAAGCCCAAGAAGTTTCGGCGTCCGCACGACACGAATTACATCCTTGGTGCGACCAACGGCCAGCATGACAACCGCCGCGATAGGTACTGACCAAAACGCCCTGTGGGCAACTACTTCAAGCGCATTCACATGTGCCAGCAGTGCAAAGAAACCGGCATATGTTCCCCACAAGAGATAAGCGATCACGGCGAAAACAATGCCGCTTCTATGGGTCGTTGCGTCATCAAGGGTGGGAGTTGCAGAGGTCATTATCCGGCGACTATTGCCCAGCAAGGTGGCGCAGCACAATGCGTGTCGGTGCATAGCGACACCATACTCCCTGCATGGCTCAATGCCTTTCGCGCAGCGGCCACATCGCTACAACCCCCAGCGCCGGTCCAATGGCCATAATCGCCAGGGTCAATTGCCAACCAAAATAATCCGCAACGACCGGCATCAGCTGCACCGTCATGAATGTCAGCAGAAAACCGAGTGCCGTCTGAAAAGTCATCAAACTGCCGGCAAGTTCCGGTGGCGCTGCGTCGGCAACCAGGGCGGAAAACTGGGCTGAATCGGGAATAATCGCAATACCCCACACCATAAATAGCACAAGCGTCACCCACCATGGCCCGCCAAAACTTATAGCTGTGGCCAGACCCGCAATCAGTGAAACGACTAGCGCCATCACGGCAATGTTGGCTTTGCCAATCCGATCTGCGTAAAAACCTGCCCAGATGCAGGACAGTGCGCCCAGGGCAATAGCGAGAAAAGCTGTCAGACTAGCCAGTCTGTTTGCCAACTGAATATCAAAAGTAAAGGCAAAGGACGCTGATGCCGCCACGGGTAACCAGGCCCACATCGCATACAGCTCCCACATGTGGCCAAGATAGCCGCCGTAGGCGCGTCTGATGCGTTTGTCAGTCCATGCCAATGCAATGGAACGAGCCGAAAACTGCGGTGATCGCGCATGAAACGGTCCAAGTCCTGCGCCCAATACAACCAACCCACCAACACAGGCAGCCAGCGATGTTGAGTACACCGCGATGCGCCAGTCAGCACCGCCCATGAGTGTGGCAAGATGTGGTAATGAAGACCCGAATGTAAGGGCTCCAACCAGAATAGCGACCAGCAAACCGCGATCCTTCTGACCCCAGCCTGCCGCAATTTTCATACCGACGGGATACACTCCCGCCAGCAACGCACCTGTTGTGAACCGCAACATTACCGCCACCGGACTGGCCGGTGACACCAAAACCAGGCAGATATTTGCAAGTGCCGCGATGCAGGCAGAAATTGCCAGCACCCGGCGCGGATCGAAGCGATCTGCAATGCCCATAAGCGCCGATACAAATGCCCCGACCACAAAACCCAACTGTACCGCACTGGACAATGCTGCCTGCTGACCAGAACTCATCGTGACTTCAGCCATCATGCCCGGCAGCGTCGCTGACGACACAAACCAAAGACTGATCGCAGCGACCTCCGCCAGCACAAGCAATGTCATGGACCGCAATTTGGACGGTGACGAGGTCAAGGCCTCTCCCCTGCCGGTTGAAGAACTGCCATCACGGCAGTTGCCGGGGCGCTGCAGCAAGGTGAATGAATTCCTCATGCCCTGCAACCACACCGTTTTGCATGTCTGTCATAAATGAATTGCCTGTCCCGACCGGTACATCGCCCCCCAACGAAGCGGCGGACCATGACAGCCGTTTCAAACCCGTATCAGGGGCTGGCTCCTTCCTTGAGCAACTTGTATGTCACGCTGTCTATCAGCGCCTCAAATGACGCATCCACAATATTGGGCGACACGCCGATGGTAAACCAGCGCTCACCCGATCTGTCGCGACTTTCAATGAGAACACGGGTGATAGCGCCAGTGCCGCCATTGAGTATGCGCACTTTATAGTCGACCAGCTCCAGGTCCTCGATGTTGGCTTGATACTTGCCCAAATCCTTGCGCAAGGCAGTGTCGAGAGCGTTGATAGGGCCATTTCCCTCACCCACAGACATGATGCGCTCGCCATCAACAATGGTCTTGACGACTGCCTCGGCGACAGAGGTTTTCTCGCCGATGGCGTTATGGCGGTGTTCCACGGATACGCGGAACGAGTCTACCTCGAAGAAATTTGGTACCGAACCCAGCGCCCGCCGCGCCAGGATCTGAAACGAGGCAGGTGCTGCGTCATAGGCATAACCTGCTGTCTCGCGCTCCTTTACCTCGCGCAATAGCGAATCAAGGCTCGGGTCTGCCTTGTCAACACTAATGCCGGCGCGTTCGATTTCAGAAATCAGATTGGACTTACCCGCCTGATCGGACACCAGCACGCGGCGATTATTGCCTATGATCTGCGGGGGCACGTGCTCATAGGTTTCCGGTTCCTTCAGCAGCGCTGATGCATGAATGCCAGCCTTGGTGGAAAACGCACTTTCGCCCACATAGGGCGCCTGCCGGTCCGGTGCGCGATTCAGTAATTCATCAAAAGCCCGCGAAATATGGGTCAATCGCTCAAGCCCCTGCTCTGTGATCCCGGTCTCAACCAGTTCCGCATAGGCCGGTTTCAGCATCAATGTCGGGATCAACGAGACAAGATTCGCATTGCCGCAACGCTCACCTATGCCGTTGAGTGTTCCTTGCACGTGACGCACACCTGCCCGGACAGCTGCCAGCGAGTTGGCCACTGCCTGTTCGGTGTCGTTGTGTGCGTGTATGCCCAGATGCGTGCCCGGCACTTCTGCAGTGACTGCGCGCACGATCGCATCCACCTCATGTGGCAGTGTTCCGCCATTGGTATCACACAGGATAACCCACCGCGCGCCGGCATCGTAAGCAGCCTTTGCACAGGCTACTGCATAGTCAGGGTTGGCCTTGTAGCCATCGAAGAAATGCTCGCAATCAAGCATGGCTTGCTTGCCGGCGCCGATCGCGCTGGTGACGCTATCTGCTATGCATGCCAGATTTTCCTCATTGGTTGTCTTCAACGCGACCTTGACATGATAGTCCCATGACTTCGCGACAAAGCAGACGGCATCACATTTCGCCTGTAGCAAGTCCTGCAGTCCAGGGTCGTTGGAGGTTGATCTTCCAGGCCGTCGCGTCATGCCGAAAGCGGCAAATGTTGCCTTCATTTCGCGAGGTCTGGAAAACAGGGCAGTATCGGTCTGGTTGGCACCGGGGTACCCGCCTTCGATACAATCCAGCCCCAGTTCATCCAGCAGGGCAATAATGGCCAGCTTATCCTCCAGTGAAAAATCAATGCCCGGCGTCTGCGCTCCGTCACGCAGCGTCGTGTCATACAGAAATAGCCGTTCTCGCATGCTCATCGCTTCAATTCCCAACTGGTCAGGCGTTCGCCGGTCTCCGGGTCCTTTGAATCCTTGAGTTGAATACCCTGCGCTGTCAGTCCATCGCGTATGCGATCTGCCTCAGCGAAATCCCTGTTCCTGAAGGCTTCGAGCCGCAATGTGATCGCCGCTTCAACAGCAGCAGCATCCACGTTGCCGGCGCGAGGGTCAATCAGCTCACCTGAAAACCCCAGAGCAGCCAGGTTTGAAGCCCGTTCCGCATCGTTCATTTGATGCAACGCAGCGATTGCACGTGGTGTATTCATGTCATCCGCCAGAGCTTCCAGAACCTCACCGGTCAGTTCCGGATCTGCATCTGCAGGAGAGGCCTTTGCATACCACCCGGCCAACACGTCCCAACTCTCCTGGACAGATTTTTCCGTCCAGTCAATCGGCTGGCGATACTGGGTTCGCAGCATGTTGAATCGCAAGACTTGACCCGGCCACTGTTGCAACAACTCGTTGATGGTTATGAAGTTGCCCTCGCTCTTCGACATCTTCTTGCCTTCGACCTGAAGGAAGCCATTGTGCATCCACACATTAGCCATGACCTTTGTGCCGTGGGCGCAGCGTGATTGTGCGATCTCGTTTTCATGATGGGGGAACTGCAGGTCTATGCCTCCGCCATGAATGTCGAACACCTCTCCCAGATGTTCCCTGGCCATGGCTGAACATTCAATGTGCCAGCCGGGCCGTCCCCTGCCCCAGGGACTTTCCCAGCCAGGGGTTTCGTCGTCAGACGGTTTCCACAAGACAAAGTCGGTCGGATCTTTCTTGTAAGTGGCCACTTCAACCCGCGCGCCAGCCACCATCTCGTCCAGCGACCGGCGAGACAACTCACCGTAATCCTTCATGGACGGTGTGTTGAACAGGATATGGCCATCGGCCTCATATGCATTGCCCTTGGCAATCAGCACCTCGATCATCTCGATCATCTGCGGAATGTGACCGGTGCAGGTTGGTTCCACGTCCGGTGGCAAAACCCCGAGCGCTGATATATCCTCGTGAAACTGCCTGGTAGTCCGTTCGGTCACGTCGGATATAGGTACACCTTCTTCCCTGGCACGCGCATTGATCTTGTCATCAACATCAGTGATGTTGCGGACATACTTTACGTGAGGGACTCCATAGACATGACGCAACAACCGGTAAAGCACGTCGAACACAATGATCGGGCGCGCATTGCCGATGTGGGCGAAGTCATAGACCGTGGGGCCGCATACATACATTCGCACATTGGCGGGGTCGATCGGCTGAAAGACCTGCTTGGCCTTGGTCAACGAGTTATAGAGCGTCAGTTCCATATGAAATGTACCCTTGAGGCCACGCTGGCCGGGGTTGCTCATTTTCTGATGTCTAGAAATGCAAAACCGTTACCAGCGCAAGATTGCGACTAGCTGATAATAATCCGGCAAATGATGCAGGCGGATTTACGGATCGGTTTCATGGCGCGCAAAATGCGCGCGATCGTGTCGTGCGTCAAGCCCATGACCCGATATTGGTTATTAATTGCAGAATAATTGTTCTATTTGAAAGCCGCGCTAGGCAAACGCGTAAACGTGGCATGCATTCTGGCGCTGGAGCAGAAGACACTATTTGAGCGCGCCCAAAATCTGCTGGAAAGCTCCCAGGACGGTTCGGTAGCCCTGGAGCTTGCCCAGCAGCGTAAACTGGGAGTCCTGATTGCATTGGCAGGTGCTGCAAAATACTGGTTTTCAGCGCAGTCTGAAACGCCTATACGCTGAAACTGTCATGGATTTTCCCGCTCCTTCAAATCTGAAAGCTGCCTTCTGGATGGCTGGTTGGCTGACGCTTATGTTGACGATGGCAATCGTTGGCCGCGAGGCAACCCGTGAAATCGACACATTTCAGGTGATGGAACTGCGGGCACTGATCGGCATCGTGTTGATTTATCCGCTGGTTCACCTGCACGGCGGCTTGAGCGCCATGAAAACGGCTCATCCGGTGCGCCACATCGCGCGAAACATTGTGCACTATGGAGCCCAGTATTCCTGGTTTGTCGCTCTTGGCCTGATACCCTTGGCACAAGTAGTTTCCATTGAGTTCACCATGCCAATCTGGACAGCAATTCTGGCTGTCATATTTCTTGGCGAACGCATGAATGCCTGGAAGATTGCCGCTATAATACTAGGTATTCTGGGTGTCTGGATGATTGTGCGACCTGAGGCTGGCACAATTGACCCGGGCCAGGCCTGGGCTTTGGCAGCAGCGATCGGATTCGGCGTTTCTATTGTGATGATCAAGGCGCTCACGCGCACGGATAGCGTCGTGCGAATTCTGTTCTGGATGCTGGTGATACAAGCGATTGCAGGAGCTGTTCCGGCATATCTGGTCTGGCAACCGGTGCCGAACCATCTGTGGGTTTTCATGTTTGCTGTAGCGTTCTGCGGCACATTTTCACATTATTGCATGACCCGGGCGATGCTCTATGCGGATGCAACAGTGGTCGTGCCAATGGATTTTCTGAGGGTGCCGGCAACTGCCATCGCCGGCTGGCTTATATACTCAGAAAGCATTGACGTTTTCACGGTAGCTGGCGCGAGCCTTATCCTCCTGGGCAATCTCCTCAACCTGAAGCAGGCCGGTACGGCGCGCGTGCGATAAAACGGTTGCACCAGTTCCAGCTATGTGACGCAATAAAGACGATATGCCAGACACCGCGATTGCTATGATCTTGAGATCTTTGGGACAACAATTATGAAACCTTTCGAAGGTATCCGCGTGCTCGACCTCACCCATGTCCTGGCCGGGCCGTTCTGTACATTTCAACTAGGCGTTCTTGGAGCGGATGTTATCAAGATCGAACCGCCCGACAATCCCGACATGACGCGGGAAGAAGGCGTTTTGCCCCGGTTGAACGAGGAGGCATACGGGACCTACTTCCAGGCGCAGAATGCCGGAAAAAGGGCAATTACCCTTAATCTGCAACAGCAGGCTGGCCGCGACATCCTGAGCCGTCTAATCGAAACGGCGGATGTCCTGGTACAGAACTATGCCGGTGACGCGCTGGAAGAACTTGGCTTCGGTTATGAGGCAGCTTCAGCAATTCAGCCGAAGCTGATCTATTGTACCTTGACGGGGTTTGGCCGAACCGGCCCCAAGGCAAACCACCCAGCCTACGATGTGGTGATACAGGCGTTCTCAGGCCTGATGAGTGCAAACGGTGCAACTGGTACCGGACCGGTCCGGGTCGGGCCTCCAATGGTCGACTACGGCACAGGTGCGCAGGCAGCGCTGGCAATTTCCGCTGCCTTGTTGCAAAGAGAAAAAACCGGCAAGGGTCAACGTATCGACGTTTCAATGCTGGATGCGGCACTCCTGTTGATGAGCGCCAACGTGACCGACACTTTGACAACTGGCAAACCTCCACAACCACACGGCAATCATCACCCGAATTACGCAGGGTACCGGACCTTCGAAACTGCAGATGGGCTACTGATGATCGGGGCGTGGAGCAACCGTCAGTTGGCACGGTTGCTTGGCGTCTTGGGTGAAACAGACCGTGCAGCACAGGTATTGCAAACACCGCGTTCCCAAATTGGAGAAACAGTGGCCAGCGATGCGGAATTGATCGCCGGTTACATGAAGGCGCGCTCGGCGGAGCAATGGGAGAGCATACTAAACGAAGCGCGGGTCCCGGCTGCCAAGGTACGTAGACTGGATGAGACCCTGCAACATGAGCAGTTAAAATCGAGACAGGTCTTGCAAGAGACAGGTTCTCCGTCAGCCGATGGCAGCCCGCACAGATTTCCGGTAGCGGCTTTTTCGTATGATTACGGCTCTCCTGGCTTGCAGCGTCCGCCACCCTTGGTTGGCGAACATACCGACGAAATTCTCGCAGAACTGGGAGTGAGCAACGCTGAAATCGAGGCTTTACGGGGGACCGGATCGATCTAGTCCATAGCGTCTTTCAGCTCACTGATTATCACAAAGCTGATAGAATAGACAAAAAGCCATTGCTCTCTTGGTGCGAGACTGCAATACAGTGCGCGACGACGACGACGACAATCGATTCATACCATAGGGTGGTTTCCATTTTGCAAAGAACATCGTTTTGACTGCCGCCGAGCGTGCATGGGTTCAAAAACTCGCACCCTACAGAAACGCCGACGACCGCCAGGCCGTTGTGGAGATCATCCTGACACTGGTTCCTTTTGTTGGCGTGTGGAGCGCCATGTACGCCCTGATAAGCGTCAGCTACTTGCTTACATTGTTGCTGGTGCCGGTGGCTGCGTGCCTTATGGTACGCCTGTTTATTATCCAGCATGATTGCGGCCATCGGGCGATGTTTTCATCGCGGAAAATGAACAACTGGGTCGGCCGTGTCATGGGCGTGCTTACAATGACGCCTTATGAGTATTGGCGTTATGCTCATTCTCTTCACCATGCAGGTTCCGGTAATCTGGACAAGCGCGGCTTCGGGGACATCGATACACTCACTATTGCCGAATACAACGCACTGACTCCGCTCGGCAAATTTCGTTACCGGCTGTATCGCAATCCGATTATCCTGTTTGTTCTCGGGCCCGCCTACCTGTTCATCGTCCGGCACAGATTTCCAGTTTGGGCGCTCAGCCTCGGCCGTGATCTGTGGATCAGCATCATGGCCACAAATATCAGCATTGCTGTCTTGTACTCGGTGGTCATCTACTTCACCGGCTTAACGACGTTCCTGATGATCCAGACCCCTGTAGTTGCCCTGGGCGCGTCAATCGGTGTGTGGCTGTTTTATGTGCAACACCAATTCGACACCACGCAATGGGACCACACCGAAAATTGGGAACATGAACACACTGCACTGCATGGCAGTTCATTCTATGATTTACCCAAGCCGGTCATGTGGATGACCGGTTATATTGGCATTCATCATGTGCATCACCTTTCAAGCCGGGTTCCATTCCATAAATTACCTTTGGTTATGGAAGACTACCCAGAGTTGAAGGACATCGGACGATTGACATTCCGACAGAGTCTGGAATGCATCCCCCTTACATTGTGGGATGAAGAAACCCGCCGGTTGGTATCGTTCAAGCAGGCCATGGGCGCCGCAGCGTGATCGAGCTGTACGGCCGCATTCGCACGCCATCGTGAATTCCTACTCGCAATCAAGGCTGTTACTTATCAAAGTGACAGCTATTTTCATTGCTTAGGGGAACCACCGCAGATGCCAAATAACAGAATTACCAATCTCTTGCGGGCGCTCGCAGCGGCAATCTTCGCACTGGCGGTTCACGTATCAATTGCCTCAGCCGGATTTGTCGGCAAGGCTGATGACAATCCACGCATGACGAACAGCAGTTCGCCCTATTTGCGCTCGCACTCGAATGATCTGGTGCGTTGGTATGAGTGGGGCGACGAGGCTTTCAAGCGAGCTCGGGACAACAACCTTCCGCTGTTTGTGTCCTTCGGTTACACGGCCTGTCACTGGTGTCATGTGATGCAGGAAAAACACTTCAACAACGAAGCTATCGCAACGGTCATCAATGACCGGTTTGTACCTGTCCTGGTGGATCGCGAACAGCGTACGGCCCTGGATGACACCTACATGCTGGTGACCGAGTTGCTCACCCAGCGCGGTGGCTGGCCAAATAACATGTTCCTGACACCGGACCTGAAGCCGTTCTATGGTACCGGTTATATTCCGCCGGACGATTTCAGCGGGCTGTTGGGCAACGTCACGCAAAGCTGGACACAGGAAAAACCGGCTGTTCTGGCGGAAGGAGACCGACTTGCAACGCTTCTGGACGGTTACCTGAATCGCCAACAGGAAGCCAAGAATCTGTCTCCGGAACTGATGGCCGACGCGGCCAAAACACTAGCCGGCCAATTTGACGCCTTCTCCGGTGGCCTCGGCCAAGGTCCCAAGTTTTTCAGACCCACAGTGCTTGCGTTCATGCTGCAACAGGCAGAACGCTCGGGCGATGAACTGGTGCTCGACGCAGTGGAACGCACTCTTCAATCGGGCCTCAGCGGCGGCATTCACGATCATATCGAAGGCGGTTTTCACCGCTATGCGATAGACCCGGGATGGCGCGTTCCGCATTTCGAGAAAATGCTGAACGACCAGGCTCTCAATACAGAGGTCTATTTGACGGCTTATCGCCTCACCGGAAAACCGGAATATGCAGCGACCGCGCGCAAGACAATCGAGTATGTGCTGGCCGACCTCACCTCGCCGGAAGGTGCCTTCTTCACCGCCCGAGATGCGGATTCAGAAGGAGAAGAAGGGACTTACTATGTTTGGACCCCTGAACAGCTTGAAGCGGTGTTGGGAAAACAGGATGCGGAATTTGCCCTTGATACATTCGGGCTTATTGCCGATGGCGATATGGCAGGCAAGGTGATCCTCAATCTGGATGGTGTTCAACGCCAGTCGGTGCCGCAACTGGATCAGATTTTCGCCAAGCTAGCAGAAGCACGCAAACCACGACAGAAACCGGTCCGGGATCAGAAAATACTGGCCAACTGGAACGGCATGATGATCGCCAGCGTGGCGCAGGCAGCAATATTGTTTGATGACGCCAGATACCGCGATGTCGCTGTAAAGGCCGGCAATTTTGTCTGGACCAGAATGCGCAACAAAAATGGGGTTCTGTATCGTAGTCACTATGAAGGTATCAACGATGTTGAGGGGGAGCTTGACGACTACGCTCAGATGGTTCGCGCCTACCTGTTCGTTCACGATGCAACCGGAGACAAGACCTGGTTGCAGCGCTCCAAGGTCCTGATGAGCCAAATGCGACAGAATTTTCAGGATACCGAGACAGGTGATTTCTTCGGTACGCGCGAAGCTGCCGGCTTTGCACGCACCAAGCCGCGTAGCGACGTTGATCAACCTTCCGGCAATGGGGTAGCCCTTGACGCAATGGCGCGCCTGGTGCAACGGGCAGGAACCCCGGAATTACGCCGTGCCACCGAGCAGGCCATTGCGGCGTTATCGGGAATTGCAGCAGACACCCCAACCAGCGGTGCGTCCATACTGTCCGCAGCGGACAGTTTCCTGCATGGACAAACCGGTATCTTACAGTTTGCAGGCAATGGTGTTGTCAAAGCCCGGCTTACATTGGGGAATGATCGCAAGAGTCTGGTTGTTCGACTAGAGGTCGCTGATGGCTGGCACATAAACTCTCACGCACCGCTGGAAGATTATCTGGTAGCCACCAACCTGCAGATTGCCGGCAATGAAGCAGCGAAATCCGTTGCCGTGTCCTATCCCGAACCGGAAACCAAAAAGCTTGCTTTCAACCAAAAACCAATGGCCCTGCTGGAAAACAAGGTGGAAATTACGGCCCGCTTCAAAGAGGTTGTGTCCGGTCCCGTTGAAGCCCAGCTTCAGGTGCAAACCTGTTCAGATGAAATATGCCTGCTGCCGGAGACACTAAGACTGCGAACTGCGCTGTCTCCTGTATCCTAAAGCGGTTTGACCCATAAGTGCATATCAGCGTCGCGGTAGAAACCGCACTGCGAGCGTTACTCTTCCGCAGTTGATGATCTGGTTATTCTGCTGCCTCGAAGCTGGTCTCGGTTGAGTCTTCCGGATTTGACACAACAGACTTACGTAATTCCTCGGCCAGCAGGAAGGCAAGCTCAAGCGCCTGATCAGCATTAAGGCGCGGGTCGCAATGGGTGTGATAGCGATCCGCCAAGTCGTCATCGGACACCTCACGCGCACCGCCGGTGCACTCGGTAACGTTCTGCCCGGTCATCTCCACATGGATGCCGCCGGCATGAGTGCCTTCGGCCCGGTGAATTGAGAGGAAATCACGCACTTCTGACAAAATGGCATCAAATGGCCGTGTCTTGTAACCACTGGATGCCTTTATCACATTGCCATGCATGGGGTCACACGACCACACTACCTTACGGCCTTCTGCTTCGACCTTGCGAATCAGTTGCGGCAGGTGAGATTCGACCTTGCCCGCGCCAAAGCGAGCGATAAGAGTCAACCTTCCGGCCTCGTTGGCAGGATTCAATATGTCAATAAGGCGAATAAGTTCGTCGGCTTCAAGCGACGGACCACACTTGAGGCCAATCGGATTCTGCACGCCACGACAGAATTCCAGATGCGCATGGTCGGGCTGACGTGTCCTGTCACCGATCCACAGCATATGCCCTGAAGTGGCGTACCACTCCCCGGAAGTTGAATCGACCCGCGTAAGCGCCTCTTCATACCCCAGCAACAAAGCCTCGTGCGAAGTGTAGAACTCGGTCGACTTGAGTTGTGGCGTAGTATCCGGATTGATGCCGCAAGATCGCATGAACCCGAGCGTTTCAGAAATACGGTCTGCCAGATGCTGATACCGCTCGGATTGAGGAGAGCCACGCAGATATCCCAGTGTCCAGCGGTGAACATGCTCAAGATTGGCATACCCTCCCATGGCGAACGCCCGCAACAGGTTGAGCGTCGCGGCCGACTGACGATAGCCCATAATCTGGCGTTCCGGATCCGGCTCACGTGATGCAGCGTCGAAACCGATGCCGTTGATTATGTCACCGCGATAGCTTGGCAACTCCACGTCACCCTGCTTTTCAACATCGGATGAGCGTGGTTTGGCAAACTGTCCGGCTATGCGCCCCACCTTTACAACCGGCTGACCACCGGCGAACGTCAACACAACCGCCATTTGCAGAAACACTCGGAAGAAGTCGCGAATGTTGTCTGCCTCGTGTTCGGCGAAGCTCTCCGCGCAGTCGCCACCTTGCAACAGAAAGCCCTTGCCTTCCGAGACCTTGGCCAGTTTGCGCTTCAGCTTGCGTGCTTCACCTGCGAAAACCAGCGGCGGGAACGTGGCCAAACGCGCTTCGGTCGATTTCAGGGCTGCTGCGTCCGCATAGGCAGGAACCTGCTTGATCGGGAATGAACGCCAGCTAGACGGGGTCCAGTTGCTCATAGTACTTTCTCTCATAGCTGTCCGCGACCTTGCGGACCGGTGATGTCATTGCGCCATCATAGCGGAAAATGCAAGCGCTGTGCAGTTCAGTAACAGTTTTCGCGGTCGATCATTCGGCATCCACTTCATTTGCCAACCCGTTCAAGCCCCTGAATTGACTAAAATTTGAACGGTTTCAGATATGATCGGTTAGGAATTGCCTGATAAATTGGGAAACCACGGCGGAGGAACAACAATCTGAATTAACAATTTAAGGTTGGGCCGATGATTAAAACCTTGTTTTCAGACGGAAATCTGACATGGCTGTCGACTTTTTTCTTTGACGGCGACTATCCTCTTGCCTTGCAACTACTCATCATCAATGTACTTGCACTCACCATGTTTGTGCTCATGAAGACCGCCAGTCGCTCTGCTGTAAGGAGGCCGCAAACCTCACGTTTGCTTTTCTGGACGGTCATGTCCGCAAATGTATTGTTGGTGATGAACAAAGACTATCGCTTCATCGGGTTTCTCGCCTGAAATTCCAGCCTGACGTAATGACTTGCAAGTAAGCAGTGCTTCAGGCAATGCTTGAATTGTAATGGCAAAGCAAACACCGACTTTCACACTGGGCGTTGAGGAAGAGTATCTTCTTGTGGACCGCAAGACCCGGGATCTGGTCTCGGCGCCCGATGCCTTGATGACGGAATGCCAGAAAGTCCTCAAGACTCGTGTCAGCCCCGAGTTTCTGCAGTGCCAGATTGAAGTCGGTACCGGGGTGTGCAAGTCCATTCCGCAAGCCCGTAGCGAACTGAGCGAATTACGCAGGACCATAGCTGAAATTGCCGACAATTACGGGCTCGCACCGCTTGCAGTTGCCACCCACCCGTTTGCAGACTGGCATCATCAGACCTTTACGAACAAGCAGCGCTATGAAGAACTGGCGCGCGACCTTGCAGGGGTCGCAAGACGCATGCTGATCTGCGGCATGCATGTCCATATCGGCATTGAAGACGAAGATGTTCGCATCGACCTGCTCGGCCAGATGTCGTACTTTCTGCCCCACCTTTTGTCATTGTCGGCTTCCTCGCCTTTCTGGCAGGGTCAAGATACCGGGCTTGCCTCTTACCGACTGAGTGTGTTTGACAATCTGCCGCGTACCGGCCTGCCGCCGCTGTTCAACTCGTATGCCGAATATGAGCGAGCTGTGGACACTCTGGTGCATGCAGGAGTGATCGAGGATGCCACAAAAATCTGGTGGGATCTTCGGCCATCTGATCGATTTCCGACGCTTGAAACCCGTATTTGCGATGTCACGCCTCGTCTGGACGATACCGTTGCGATCGCGGCGTTGGTTCAAAGCGTGGCGCACATGCTGTACAGGTTGAGACTGTCCAATCAACGTTGGCGGCAATACGAGCGTTTCCTGATCAATGAAAACAGATGGCAGGCACAACGCCACGGGGTATCGGGGAAATTGATGGATTTTGGCAAGGCAGAACTGGTCAAGTATCCTGATCTGGTTGATGAACTGCTGGCTCTCGTGGCCAAGGATGCCGAGGAACTTGGTTGTTACGAGCAAATCGTGAAAGTGCGCGACATCGTTGCCGATGGCAACAGCGCTGACCGGCAACGCAGCGTCTACAATTCCGCTATCAAAAGTGGTGCGGATCCTGAAGAGGCAATGCGAGCCGTGGTTGACAGCCTGATTGAAGAAACAGTCAGCGGCCTGGATTAGGTGCCTGCATTCATTTCCAGGTGACGTTGCATGGCAATATCAGCCGTAGCATATGCTTCCTGACGTTCTACAGACCAATAACGTAAATCATCCAGGCGGATAGCCTGTCGCGTCACCGCGCAGCGTACGAAATCGCCATGGCGCATGACCTGAAAGTCCGCATCCAGATAGCGGACCTTGGCTTCCTGCGCAGCCGCAAATGTAGGTTCGAAATTCATGGTGGTTACTCTTACAGGCAGAACAACAACTTGAGAAGGGGGTTCGTCCCTCAGCAGAACAATCAAACTCGCATTCAACCGCCAAATTCAAAAGAAATCGCAGCCAGTACACACCATTACTGCGTGAGCTGTCCAAAAAAACCAACAAGTATATGGATGCTAAAACAGGTCGCCTTGCCCGCCACCCGGCTTGACCTTTGGTGATAGCCTGCCAGCTTTGGCAGGCTTTCTTGTTCCCTTGACACCAATGACTGCATCAGCACTTCCATCAGCAAACTCTATGCTGACACCCATGCCGGCCTCCGTCGCGGCCGCCCTTCGTACCGGTTGACCGTTGCCATCGCGAACCAGCGCGAACCCGCGCTCCAATACCGCCTGGTACGAGAATGCTCGCAGTAATTTGTCTGCAGCAATCAGGGAGCGGCGGAGTTTATCCATACGGGCTTCGAGGTTGCGTTTCGCTTCACGTGACAAGCGAATGACGGTTTCATGATCGCGAGCAATCTGTTGTTGCAGTGGCCTGATGCTCAGGCGTGTTGCGACCTGATCAAGACGGCTGCGGCTGGCTGCGGTGGCTGACCTCAATGACTGGCTGAGTCTACCGGATGCTGCATCAAAACGCTGTCGGGCCAATGCCAGCAAATCATCCGGTCGTGGCAACCCCCTGCCCGCTGCAGTTACTCGGGTGCGACGCTCTTCCATGGCGCGGGACACAGCGCGATGTTGGCGCGCGGCAATATCCGCCACGTATGCCAACAGTTCAGAGCGGACTGGCACAGCACGCTCAGCAGCAGCTGTGGGTGTTGGCGCACGCCAGTCAGCAGCGTGATCAATCAGGGTCCAGTCGGTCTCGTGGCCGACTGCGGAAATAAGTGGAATGGCGCACTCGGCGACCGCGCGGACCACTTCTTCCTCGTTGAACCCCCATAAATCCTCCAGGCTGCCACCGCCACGGGCAACGATGATCAGGTCAGGCCTCGGAACCTCACCGCCAGGAACAAGTGCGTTGAACCCGCGGATACCGTTTGCCACTTCGCCCGCGCTGGTTTCTCCCTGCACGCGAACCGGCCATACCAGAACATGCCTAGGAAATCGATCGGACAAGCGATGCAGAATATCTCGAATCACCGCACCGGTTGGCGAGGTCACCACTCCGATGACATCCGGCAAATAAGGCAGTTGACTTTTTCGATCCTCATCGAACAGACCCTCTGACGACAGTTTCTTACGGCGTTCCTCCAGCAATGCCATGAGTGCGCCGGCTCCGGCAGGTTCCAGTGTTTCAATTATGATCTGATACTTCGATTGGCCGGCAAATGTGGTGATGCGACCGGTCGCGACAACCTCCAGCCCCTGTTCAGGCTGGATCTTCATGCGAGACGCCGTGCCCTTCCAGATAACGCCTGACAACACCGCGCGGTCATCCTTCAGGTCCAGATAGACATGACCGGATGCCGGCCTGGACACCCGCCCCAATTCACCACGCACGCGTACATGACCGAAGGTGTCTTCGAGTGTCCGTTTCAACGCGCTGGAGATTTCCGACACCGAAAATTCCGCCACGTTGGAAACCGCTTCGGATTCATCCAAAAGTTCGCCGGTGGCGGGATCAAACTCCGATGGTGGCCAATCGGTGGACATGGCTACAAGAATCCTTTCAATGGTACCTATTGGATGTCAAAAACAGTGGTAATGGCAAGGAGAGCTTGACACCTCATGAACATTCTTTTGATCGGATCGGGCGGTCGCGAACACGCGCTGGCCTGGGCAATTGCAAATTCACCACTGACTGACACGCTTTTCTGCTCGCCCGGCAACGCAGGTATAGCGCAGGAAGCGGAGATTGTGGCGCTTAATGTTGATGATGCCACCGAGATCATCAGTTTCTGCAATTCAAACAGCATTGGTCTTGTTGTGGTTGGTCCTGAAGCGCCGCTGGTTGCCGGTCTGGCGGACAAGTTACGCAGCGCCGGCATCAAGACTTTCGGTCCAGGCGCAGCTGCCGCTCAACTGGAAGGTTCAAAAGGTTTCACCAAGGATATCTGCGCCAAGTACAAGATTCCTACGGGCGCATATGGTCGGTTTGGCAATGAGGCCGACGCCCTTGCCTATCTGGCCCATCACGGTGCGCCTATTGTGGTCAAGGCCGATGGCCTTGCCGCAGGAAAAGGTGTCACGGTTGCCATGACAATGGATGACGCAGAAGCTGCAGTACGTGAGATATTTGCTGGACGCTTCGGCGCGGCCGGGGCAGAAGTAGTCATCGAGAAATATCTTGAGGGCGAGGAAGCTTCCTTCTTTGCCATATGTGACGGCGTCAGGGCGGTGGCCTTTGGTTCGGCACAAGATCACAAATGTGTCGGCGAAGGAGATACCGGCCCCAATACCGGTGGCATGGGAGCCTATTCACCCGCGCCTGTGATGGACGAGCTCACCTGTCGGCGCACCATGGACGAAATCATAAACCCCACGCTGGCGGCAATGGCGGCGGAAGGCGCGCCTTTTCAGGGCGTACTGTTTGCCGGTCTGATGATCACGGCTTCCGGACCTCAATTGATCGAGTACAATGTGCGGTTTGGGGATCCGGAGTGTCAGGTGCTGATGATGCGTCTCAAGGACGATATCGTGACTATCATGCTGGCAGCATGCTCGGGATCTCTGGACAAGATATCTGTTCGCTGGCACGACACGACGGCACTTACGGTGGTGATGGCGGCGCGGGGCTACCCGGGCGACGTTGAAAAAGGCTCAGTGATCGGCAATCTCGAAACTGCAATGGTGATGAAAGATGTGCAGGTATTTCACGCCGGCACGAAACGTGATGGTGACAATATCGTTGCCAATGGCGGCCGCGTGTTAAACATAACTGCACAGGCTGACAGTGTTGCAGATGCACAGGCACTGGCATATGCAGCAGTTGACACAATAGACTGGCCGCAAGGTTTTTGCCGGCGGGATATTGGCTGGCGAGCGCTGGCACGTGAAAAAGGCACTGCATGAACAATCTGTTTCCCGGCTTCGATGAGCGCATGATTGACGGCGATGGCGCTCGCATTTTCGTACGAACCGGCGGCTCGGGGCCCGCATTGTTGCTGGTGCACGGATTTCCACAAACCGGCGCCATCTGGCACAAGATTGCCGGCAGCCTGGCGCAGCATTATTCGCTGATAATACCGGATTTGCGCGGATACGGTCGATCTGAAAAACCGCTCAATGATGCTGAGAACATAACCTATTCAAAGCGGGCCATGGCCAACGACCTTGTTGCGGTCATGAAATCTCTGGGCCACGAGACATTCCACCTGTGCGGTCACGATCGCGGTGGACGCGTGGCATATCGTCTTGCACAGGACCATCCACAGTGTGTCAACAGCCTCATCACACTCGACATTGTGCCCACGCTTGAGCAGTGGAAAGCCATGGGAAGCTTAATGGGTGCCATGACTACCTATCACTGGCCGTTTCTGGCGCAACCCCATCCGCTGCCGGAGCAAATGATAGGGGCCGATCCGGATTTTTATATCGACGAGAAACTCGGCGCCTGGAACAATGGCACCGGGCTTGATGTGTTTGATCCCGCAGCCCTGGCAGAATATCGCGCCCACTTCCGCGACCCTGCCGTCATCCATGCCCTGTGCAACGATTATCGTGCAGGCGCCACATGTGATGTGGAACATGATCAGGCTGCACTGGATCAGGGCATCAAGATAACCTGCCCGATGCTGGTACTGTGGGGCGATGCGGGTATACCAGGAAAGTCAGCAAATGGACCGCTGGACATCTGGCAAAGATGGGCGACAAATGTAACCGGCAACGGCATTGCCTGCGGACACTTTCTGCCTGAGGAGGCCCCGGCCGAGACACTTGCCGCCATGCTGGCGTTCCTGAAGGAGAACACTGCTTGAACCAACCGATAGACAGACAGGCCGAATTTTCCGGAACGCGCGACGTGCGTGATGCTCATCGGTTCGATGAAGCGGCTCTGGCTGACTATCTGAAAAAGCATATTCCGGACTTTGAGCCGCCAATGACGGTTGAGCAGTTCAAAGGCGGCCAGTCAAATCCGACTTACAAACTTGTCACTGCGAGCACGTCTTATGTACTGCGGCGAAAGCCGCCAGGAAAACTGTTGCCGTCAGCGCATGCCGTCGATCGCGAGTACCGTGTCATCAAGGCGCTACACGATCAGGGCCTACCGGTGGCAAAGCCGCACTTGCTGTGCGAGGACAACGACATCACCGGAACTGCGTTTTATGTCATGGACTTTGTGGCTGGTCGGGTGTTCTGGGAACCGTTCATGCCCGATCTTTCAGGCTCGCAGCGCGCTGCGGTCTTCGACCAACTCAACTCTTTCATGGCAAAGCTGCACTCGGTGGATGTTGATGCCGCCGGGCTTGCTGACTTTGGCCGGGCGGAGGGTTATGTAGCGCGCCAGATTAAACGATGGTCCGAGCAGTATCGCGCGTCGGAAACCGAAAAAATACCGGCGATGGATCGATTGATGGACTGGCTGCCGGATGCATCGCCATCGTCCGGTCAGGTGTCGCTTGTGCATGGCGATTTTCGCCTCGATAACTGCATTGTCGATCAAACCAGCTCCACAATCCGGGCTGTGCTGGACTGGGAGTTGTCTACATTGGGCGATCCCGTTGCAGATTTCACCTACCATCTCATGCAGTGGCGCATGCCGCCTTCAGAAACGGGAGCCGGTGTCGGCTCTCTGATCGGGCACGAGCATCTTGAAGGTGTCCCTGCCCTTGAGGACTATGTTGCGGCCTATTGTGAAAAGCGGGGGTTGGATGGCATTCCTGATCTCGACACCTACCTCGCCTATAATTTTTTCAGGATGGCAGCTATCTTCCAGGGAATTGTCGGTCGGGTGAGAGACGGAACTGCAGCCAATCCGAGGGCTGCAGAGATGGCCGGTCTGGTGGCTCCCATGGCAAAAGTCGCCTGGGATTATGCTCGCGGGGCGGGTGCATGAGTGATCCTCGTATTGGATTAGCCCTGGGCGGGGGTGCTGCCCGCGGCCTTGCCCATATCCAGATTTTGCATGCCTTCGATGAACTCGGCATCAAACCTCATCGCATGTCCGGCACCAGCATGGGTGCCCTGATTGGTGCGGGTTTTGCGAGCGGACTCAGCGCTGCGGACGTAGAGGAGCATTCGCGCAGTGTCCTGTCCAACAAGCTTGACGCTGCTCGGCGAGCGTTTTCGTCAGGACGTGGCGGCATCAAGGATCTGATCAATTTCAATCTGTTGTCGTCGCCGATCATTGAAGGCGTGCAATTGGTAAAGCTTGTACTCCCCGCAGCTGTTCCGGATGATCTGAAAGACTTCACAATTCCTTTCACCATTGTGACGACAGATTTCTTTGGCATGAGCGAGGTTGCTTTTTCTTCCGGTGATCCGGTATTCGCCATTGCTTCAAGTATCGCCATTCCGGGCGTCATATCCGCCCCCAAGCACGACATCACCCTGATCGACGGCGGTTGCGTCAATCCTGTGCCAATATCTCATGTGCAGGAAGATTGCGAAATCGTGGCAGCGGTTAACGTAATCGGCAAGCCTGTCCGGTCAAGCAAGTCAGGCGCGCGAAGCACGGATTTGTTGTCGGGAGCGATGCAGATCCAGCAACAGAAGTTAGCGCAACTGGCACGTAAAACCCTGCAATGCGACATCTGGATTGAGCCAGAAATAAGTCAATTCCGGATACACGACTTCTTCCGTTTCGAAGAGATAATGCTCGCCTCAAGACCGGCGCGAGACAAGATGAAGCGTTCACTTGAAATCGCATTGAACAGGCGAGTCACTAAAAACGTTTAGCGTCTGGTTCTGAAGAATTGAGTCATAAGATCGCGGGCCTTTTTCTCACCCATACCGGCATAAACTTCCGGCGCGTGATGGCAGGCCGGCGAAGCAAAGAAGCGGGGTCCATTTTCAACAGCCCCCATCTTCTCGTCATCTACACCAAAATACAGGCGACGAATTCTTGCAAACGATATGGCCGCAGCACACATTGCACACGGCTCCAGCGTTACATGAAGGTCGCAATCTGCCAGGCGCTCACTGCCCAAAAGACCACCGGCCTCGCGAATTGCCAACACTTCTGCGTGCGCTGTGGGGTCACTCAGTTCCCGGGTCCGGTTTCCCGCGCTGGCCAGGATTTTTCCATCGCGGTTTGTGACGCATGCGCCTACTGGCACCTCGCCCCGCACGCCTGCCGCTGCTGCTTCTTCAAACGCCCGCACCATGGCAGGATGTAACTTGGGGTCTTTCAAATGTACTTCCCGTATCTGAACAATTGGACCTGTGCAGCAGCACCGCGCTTCTGATACAAGCATTTGCATGAACGCCAAACATCTAAAATCGTCATCAACCGGTCCGGTCGAGGAACTTGCCAAGCCAGAACGGGTCGCCAAGGTGATTGCCCGAGCAGGCCTCTGCTCACGTCGCGACGCCGAACGCTGGATCGAAATGGGCCGTGTCAACGTCAACGGAAAGCCGCTTATCACAGCGGCCATGACGGTGCTACCCACGGATATCGTTGAAGTAGACGGCAAGCCGCTACCTGAACGGGAAGCCGCGCGAATGTGGCGGTATCACAAGCCGGCCGGTCTGGTGGTGTCCCATCGCGACGAAAAAGATCGCCCATCCGTGTTCGACAAGATGCCGGAAGACCTGCCGCGGGTGATTTCCATTGGCCGGTTGGACATAAACACCGAAGGCTTGCTGCTGCTGACTAATGATGGTGGACTGGCCCGTCTATTGGAGTTGCCTGCAACGGGATGGGTGCGCCGATACCGCGTCCGCGCCAACGGAAAGGTGGCACCTGAAGCTCTTGAAGCTCTCAAGGACGGCCTGCAAGTCGACGGTGTCCAATATGGTCCAATTGACGCCAAGCTGGACAAGCAGCAAGGCGCAAACGTGTGGTTGACCATTGCTTTGCGTGAAGGCAAGAACCGGGAAGTCAAAAAGATTTGCGAACATCTGGGCTTGAAGGTCGCACGTTTGATCCGAACGTCTTTCGGACCCTTCCAGCTCGGCGAGCTGGCTCGCGGCGCGGTGGCGGAAATTTCCCAGAAAATCCTCAATGAACAGGTTCGCGGTGGCGCGAAACGCAAGCAAGGCGCCAAACCGAAAAAACCTGCGCACCCGAAGTTGGGTCCAGACGGTAAACCATACAGAAAGCCGGTCAGCAAACGCGCCCGCGCCAAGGGTACTGCCCGTGCGAATCGTCGGCGGTAAGTTCAAGGGTCGAAGCTTAAGTGCGCCTGCTGGTCGTGACATTCGTCCAACAACAGATCGGGTGCGTGAAGCGTTGTTCAATCGGCTTGAGCATGGAGTTGCGGATTTTGACATCAAGGGCAGCCGCGTGCTGGACCTGTTCGCCGGCACCGGTGCGCTGGGCCTGGAGGCGTTGTCGCGTGGCAGCCGACATGTACATTTCATAGACAACAGCGACATGGCGCGCGGCATAATCAGACGCAACGCCGATGCCCTCGGGGTAATCGGGCAATGCAAGCTGTGGCGCAGGGATGCGTCCAGTCTTGGTTCCTGCCTACCCATGAGTCCCTATTCTTTGGTGTTTCTCGACCCCCCATACGGCAAAGGCCTGGCAGAGCGCGCATTGAACTCACTGGTGGCGGGCAGCTGGCTTGCGGAAAATGCAGTCGTCGTTGTGGAGGAAGCTGCCAAGGTAGATGTTCCCTTACCTGATCAACTGACATTGCTGAAAGAACACCGGTATGGCGATACCAAAGTCCTGATCCTTCGGTTTTGTGGAGCCAATGAATGAGACCATCAATGATTTCGGCAGCGCTTATTGCTGCCCTTGTAGGATATGGCTCAACAATTGCTCTCATACTGGCTGCGGCTCAGGCTGTCGGAGCCAACTCGGCACAAACTGCAAGCTGGGTGGCAGCCGTCTGTTTTGCCAAGGGACTTGGCTCGATACTGTTGAGCACCTGGAAAAAAGTGCCGATGGTACTGGCGTGGTCCACACCAGGCGCAGCGCTTATTGCTGCATCTACAGGCATTGACATTAATGAAGCTGTTGGGGCCTTCGTGTTGACGGGTGGGCTTATTGCGCTGACAGGCGCGTTGCCACCCGTTAACAGGGCTGTCTCATCAATCCCGACCGGCGTTGCCTCCGGCATGCTGGCTGGCGTGTTGCTGCCATTTTGCATTGCCGTGGCCACCTACGCGGTCAGCGACTGGCGAATGGTACTGCCGCTGATTGCTGTATTCCTGGTCGTCAGGTTGATTAGTCCGCTTTATGCCGTGCTGGCAGCACTGGCCGCCGGACTGGTTGTTGCCTTTACCTATGCAGGTGTGCCGATGCCAACGCTTCGCTTTGAGACGCTGACCTTGGTGTTCGTAAAACCCGAGTTCAATCCGGCGGTGCTGATCGGCTTGGGTCTACCACTATACCTTGTAACCATGGCCTCACAGAACTTGCCGGGATTTGCGGTTGTTCGAGCACATGGTTACACGCCACCGGTATCTGCGGCACTTGGCGTCACCGGAATCGGTTCTGCCCTAGCCGGTCTGTTCGGATCACACACTTTTAATATGGCTGCCATTACTGCCGCCATTTGCCTGGGCGACGATGTGCATCCCGACAAGTCGAAACGCTGGCGGGTTGGCCTTGCCTATGGCGCAATATGGATATTGCTCGGCCTGTCCGGCCCTGTGATCATTGCAACTATCATCGCCATGCCAAAAGCCATAATTGCCGTTGTGGCTGGCCTCGCGCTCATAACCCCCTTCATCGGCGCGGTGGCATCCGCCTTTGACGACCACCACACCAGATTTGCAGCCGCCACAACATTCGTTGTAACGGCGTCGGGAATTGCCGCATTTGGTGTCGCAGCCGCATTCTGGGGCCTGCTGGCCGGCTTGTTGGTTCATCTGATGGACAATCTGAAACAGCGTTGAGCATGTTTCAGCGCTTGCAGTGGTCAGCTCCGACCGAAAAGGCGCTCGATATCCGACAGTTTCAGCTCTACGTAAGTTGGTCTGCCATGATTGCACTGGCCAGAATGTGGGGTGGCCTCCATCTCCCTGAGCAGAGCGTTCATTTCTTCCGGCTTGAGCCGCCGGCCGGATCTCACTGACCCGTGACAGGCCATGGTCGACAGGACATGGTCTACTCTTTCCTGCACGCCGGTTGAGGCCTCAAATGCATCAAGATCATCGGCCACGTCCCTGATAAGCTTGGCAATATTGCCGCCCGCGATTAGCGATGGGACCTCGCGTACGGCAATCGCGGCAGCTCCGAAACCATCTATTACCAGCCCCGATGCCGCCAATTCATCGGCCGCATCCAACAGGCGCTCTGCAGAGGCCGCGTCAAGCTCAACGATTTCCGGAACCAACAGCGGCTGTGTGGCTATGCCGGAAACTGCAAGCTGGGCCTTCATTTTTTCATACACCAGCCGCTCATGGGCTGCATGCTGATCCACTATCACCACGCCGTCGCGCGTCTGCGATATTATATAATTTTCATGGACCTGTGTTCGAGGTGCCCCAAGTGGTGTATCCAGATCATCCTCGACCGGGGCTGCAGTAACACCAGAGCCCGATGGTGGCGAGAAGGCTTCAAATGCTGCTTGCGCCTCCTGAAACCCAGGTGGCGGAGGCGGCCTCCAGGACTGCTGTCGCGATTGATATGAGCCAGTCTGCGGGCGAATGGAACCAATAGTGTCCGCGCCAACCGTGTTCGAAGCTCTATGACCAGCGCCGGCGAGCGCCTCGCGGATTGCACCAATGATCAACCCGCGAACCATTCCCGGATCACGAAAGCGCACTTCGGTCTTGGCCGGATGTACATTCACGTCCACCTCGTCCGGCGGAACTGAGAGAAACAGCGCCACCGCCGGATGGCGTCCTCGCATCATGTAGTCGGCGTAGGCACCTCTCAGTGCACCGGCGATCACCTTGTCGCGTACGGGCCTGCCGTTAACGTAAACGTATTGCTGATTGGCCTGGGCTCGATGATAGGTCGGTAAACTAACCAGTCCGGCCAGTTTGAGCTTTTCCCTTACAGCATCAACAGTCACCGCGTTGCCGTTGAAATCACGACCCATGATTGTGTGGATGCGAGTCTCGAATTCGCCTGCCCGAAGATCTACAAGTGACCGTCCACCCGATGTCATGGAGAAGCGAACCCCAGGATTCGCAATGGCAAGGCGCCTCACGACATCGGCAGCCTCTGCAGTTTCAGCACGTTCCGATTTCAGGAATTTCAATCGCGCGGGGACCGCGAAAAACAAATCTGTAACCTCAATAACCGTGCCATGCGAATGAGCTGTTGGACGAACCCGCTGCTTGCGCCCAGCTTCAACGCGTATTTCATGCGCATCGCCTCCGGTACGCGGTCTGGACAGAATTCTCATTCGCGAGACCGCCGCAATGGACGGTAATGCCTCACCGCGAAAACCCAGCGTTCGTATATTTACGAGATCATCTTCAGCAAGCTTTGATGTGGCGTGGCGCTCGACTGCAAGTTCAAGCTCGCCGGCAGACATGCCAAAGCCGTTGTCGGCAACACGGATCAACGACCTGCCTCCCGCTGACAATGCAATGTCGATGACGGAACTGTCGGCATCCAGCGCATTCTCAACCAGCTCCTTCACCACACTGGCCGGGCGTTCAATCACCTCGCCGGCAGCAATGCGATTGATGGTGTTTTCTGAAAGCCTGCGGATCATGATATCTGGCCAGTCATCTCTGGCACACCTTGTCAAAAAAAAACAGCTCATAAGGATGCGCTGATACTCGGGAATCAATCAAGTCGAAGACACCTGATTGCGTTCATCAACAGCATCCTTGATCCGGCAAACGCAAAGCGTGCTATTTCATGCCATTGAGATAGTCGCGCGTGAGCACTTTACCCAATTCCACCGCCGGTTGATCAAATGGATCAACATTCATCATGAAACCTGCCAGAACGGTTTCAAGCATAAAGTGCATCATCAGGGCGCCCAGGGTGCGTTCGTCCACTCTGTCCACAGCAAAAACCCGAACAGGCCTTCCATTGCGGATCAGTACCTCGACTGCGGCTGTCTGTTGAGCGGCCGTGACATCGCCCACGGTGCGACCAGCCAGATAACCAAGCATCGGATCAGATGACAGGGATTCAGGCAGCCGAGGCCCCTGCCCTTTGGTTGCCGGGAATATCAGATTCACCAACCTGCCTTCCGGGCCATCAATGAAAAGCTGCATCTGGCTGTGCTGATCGACGGGCCCTGCGGCAGCCACCGGTTGGGAACCAAGGCCATCCTTGCCAAGGCTCTCGGCCCACAATTGTACATACCAGGCCGAAAACAATCTCAAACGGTCAGTGTAGGGCATCATGACAGAAACATTCATGCCGCACTTTTCCTGGAGCGCCACACACACAGCTGCACCAACAACCGGTGAGGCAGTGTCACCGGAAAGCACGGACTGCAAAACATCACCGGCACCCTTGCGAATGGCCAATCCGTCAAGGCCTGCTACAAGTGCGGGCAACAAACCAACATTGGACAGCGCGGAATAGCGTCCACCAACATGGGGGTCGTGTTCCAGCAACATCAGCCGGTGCGCTCGAGCGAGTTTCAACAAGGGGTTGCCACGCGGGTCGCCAGTTTCGCTCAATGCAACCACATGGTTGGCTGGAACCAGTCCTGCATTTTCAAGCGCAGTAATCAGGCAGAGGGCCTGAACCATGGTTTCAGGCGTGGCACCCGACTTTGATATCACCACTACCTTGGTCGTTTGCAGCGGCAAACGAGCAAACGCCTCAGCAAGTGTTGTTGCATCGAGATTGTCAAAGAAATGCAGGTTCGCGCCGATGCTCGAAGCACAGCCAGGCACCCGATATCCTGCCAGTTGCATAATCGCCTGAGCTCCCAGAGATGACCCTCCGGTGCCAAGGAAAACAATATCGGTTGCCGCGTCGCGCAAGAACAACGCCGCCATTTTGCAGGAAGCGAGATCATCGGTTTTCTGAGGCAGACGCAACAATGGCAGAGAGTGTTGCTTGTGCATGGCGCACAAGCGGGCCCGTGCTGCACCGGCTCTGTCAACATAGCGGGAAAAGTCTGCATCGCTTATGCCTGCATGGCCCACACGTGTTGCCATACATCCTGAAATGTCATGAATAAATGCGCCACTTGAAACGTTCATTCAGGCTGGCCCCTAAAGCAGAATGTGGCACTCTCGTCGCTCTGCACCGAATTGAGAAAGCAAAGAAACGATGGTCAAGAGGAGCCCAGCTCTAATCTATTGATATCAATCAGATTTGCGATCCTCTGCTTAACGCAGACAGAAACCACAAACCTGATCTTCAGGTCAAGACTTTCGGGTTGACCAGTTTTTGCCGCAAACCCCCGACTATCCTGGAGCACCACCGGTTTGCAGTGGAATGCCTTCGGGTCGGCCAACAATGGAAATTGTCAACGCGTCGGGGTCAATCAACTTCCTTGCAACGCGTTTCGCGTCCTCAACTGTTACTGCATTGATAAGGTCATTGCGCTTTTTGACATAGTCGATACCCAGGTTATCCTTTTGGATGCCAAGCAGCTGGCCGGCAATCTTGCTGCCGCTGTCAAAACGTAGCGCATATGAACCCGTCAGGTAGGTCTTTGCCTGTTCAAGCTCCTTTTCGGTGGGACCCTTCTCAGCCATCTTCACAAGCTCGGCACGCAATACATCGAGGGTTTCACCCGCTTTGGCATTTTGCGTCGACACGGATCCTATCAGCAAGCCACCGTTCGTCCAGGAGGCCAGACCAGTGTAAATTCCATAGGTAAGACCGCGCTTTTCCCGAACTTCCTCCATCAACCGCGAACCGAATCCACCATCTCCAAGGACAAAATTCATCACATAGGCAATGATGAAATCAGGATCGCTCCGTTGCATTCCAGGCATGGCAAACGACATCACGGATTGCGGGATCTCGCGCTCGACGATGGTAATTGAACCTTTCGCAGGTGCTTTCAGATCGGGCACCGAAATCTGCTGGCCTTTTTCCGGTAAATCCCCAAACACCTTATCGAGCAAACGTCCCAATTCTTCGGCACTAATATCACCAACCACAGCAATTTGCAGATGGTTGCGCACAAAAGTCTCTGACCATGCCGCGCGAAGATCCGCAGGCTTCATTGCAGATACACTGTCTGCATCACCCTTTGGCACCCGAGCATAGGGATGATCGCCCAGCATGGTTTTCAACAGCGCATTGCTTGCGATGCGGCGGGGGTTTTCCTTATCGCCCCTGATTCCCAGCAAAATCTGGTTACGCACCTTGTCCATGGGTTCAACATCAAAGCGTGGCTGGGTTACTGCCAGCCGCAGCAAGTCAAATGCAGCATCCTTGTTTTCGGACAACGTTTGGAATGTACCATCAAAATGCTCTCGACCAGTGTCGTAAGACATGCGCATGGCTAGCTCGGACATTCGCCGCTGAAAGGCCTCTGACTTGAGGTCACCAGCTCCTTCGTCCAGCATGCCGGACAAGAAATAGGAACGGCCCGGAGCATCTACCGGGTCGTTAATCGTACCGCCGCGAAACGAAAATCGCATGGTGATAAGTGGAACTGTCTTGTCTGATACCAACCAGGCTTTCAAGCCCCCCGGCGACTCCACTTCGCGGATCTCAAATGCCTGCACACCGGCTATTTGAAGCAAGCCAACTATCAGCGTCACAATTGCTATCTTGAAGATTTTCATATCTGCCGTCTGACTCCACGACTAATAGAATACTGTTTCAGTTTGAGCTGGCACTGGCTGCCTTGGCAGGCGCAGGTACCAGTACACCGGTAGCCGAATTTCTCAGCTTGATATATTTACGCGCTACGTCAGTTACCTGTTGAGCGGTGACCTGCTTGATACGCTCGGTCCATCCCTTTGTATGATCAACTGAACGCCCAATGGCAAATGCTGCACCAAAAATGTAAGCTAACCGAAACTGGCTGTCGATGGCGTAAACATTGCTCGCAACAAGTTGGTTGCGGGCCCGATTTACAAGTTTTTCTGCGAAGCCCTGCTGGAGCAGGTTGTGCAAAGCCGCGTCCAGGGCTTCTTCGGCAACCTTTACGTCTACCCCCGGTGCCGGAGCCAGCCTTATGCTGATTTCCCCTCCGTCCAGCGTATCACCGTGGTGCCATGACGACACCTGCGAGGCGATCTTCTGACGGGTAACCAACTCACTGTACAAGTAGGACGAGGAACCTCTGCCCAGCGCGTCACCGAGAATGTCAAGCGCTTCGGACTCACCAGGAGCAGCCTGATTGACCCCCGGCACAAGATAGGTGCGTGCTATCGAGGGACTGGCTACACGCGGGTCGGACATCTCGACCCGCTTTGCAGCGATTGGAGTTGGTTCCTGCGTCCGCGCACGCACGGGCGTGGGTGCAGTGTTTTTCAGCTTGCCGTAGTACTTGATCGCCAATTCGTGGACCTGTGCCGGGTCAACATCGCCCGCCACAACGAGAGCCGCATTGGAAGGTGTGTAATATTTACGATAAAAGGCCTCTGCGTCCTCGGCCGTCAGTTTCTCAACTTCCGACATCCAGCCTATCACCGGCCGGCCATAGGTGTGCGCTGTATAGGTGGCAGCAGACAGCTGCTCGCGCAGCAGCGCTGATGGATTGTTTTCGGTCCGAGAGCGTCGCTCTTCCTTGACAACTTCAAGTTCGGTTTTGATATCCTTGTCGTTAAACACCGCGTTGGCCATGCGATCCGCGCCCAGATCCATCACAAGTTCGAGCCGGTCTGTTGCTATGCGTTCGTAGTAGGCTGTGAAGTCGTAGCTGGTAAACGCGTTGTCCTCCCCACCATTCAATCGAATGATCTTCGAGAACTCCCCCGGTTTCAAACGCTTGGTGCCCTTGAACAACAAATGCTCGAGATAGTGGGCAATGCCAGACTTGCCAAGTTCCTCGTCTGCTGAACCGACACGATACCAAACCATGTGTGTGACCACAGGTGCACGACGATCCGGAATGACAATTACTTTCATGCCGTTTTCCAGAGTGAATTCGCTTACATCGATATCAAGAGCTTGCGCAGGAGCAACGGATGCGGCAACAGCAAGCAAGAACGCCCACAGTGCCAGAAATTCGCAAACGGTTTTTTTGATTGAGCCGGCAAATACGAAATTGATCAAAACAAATTCTCCAACTCGCTTAACGAAGCCATCAAACACCTGTTCGCCACCCCACTCTGGCGAAATCCGGATTATTTGCGCGCACTATGCATGAAGGACCTGTCGAAAGCTACTGAACTATTGGTAACCAAATGCGTGTTCCATCGTGAACGGCGTTTGCAGCCCAAGTCAGTTGCATCAGCACAAGCTGATCAACAACGGTTTACTGACTGTCCGAAACAATTGGCGATGTGCCCTAATCACTCGACCACAGTTCGCCAGAATTGAAAACAGTACCATAGCCCGGGTTCTTAGCACGCTCCAGTTCAAGCTTCTTTGCCCGTGCTTCCTTGTCCAGAACTGACTGTTTCTTACGAGTGCCATCCGGATTATAGGGATTTATGCCGTGGCGCAGATACGGCTCGTCAGCAGGGTTTCTGCTCTGAATGAGCGGGTTGGATATGCCTGCAGTGGCATCGCGGGGAGGCGGCGGTGCCCGATAGGCCTGTTGCTGTTGTTGTGCTGGAAGGGTACTCTGCGGTGTTGATGGTGGTGCCTGATATGCCTGATTGGTAGCCCGTTGCCCCTGCTGTACCTGGAGACCATTACCGCTGTAGCCAGGTGCATTGGCCGCCCCGGGTTTACGCAGGGACAAATCAGGCGGCACAGACAATGGCTGATTGCTGACCACAGCACCGTTGTCTTGAGCGCCATTGCCTGAGTCTAATGCATTCAAGAAACTGGTTTCTGAACATCCCGCCACAACCGGTATGACCATGACTGCCAGACCCATACGCCACTTTAGCTTAAGAGCCATCTCTGGAACTCTCCTGTTACAACCGCTGTCGCATCTCGAACGTTTTGAATTTCTGAATCACGCCTGTCACCCGTTTGGGGCAAAAACATGACGTTTTACAGTAACATAAGATCACATATCTGTCTGTTTTTCTTCATGTGTGAACGAGTCATACATCAGTACAAGCGCGCCTGCAACGATGGCCATATCTGCAATGTTGAAAACATACCAGCTAAATCCAGCGACATAGAGATGGAAAAAGTCCGCCACAGCGCCATGCACCAGGCGATCCGTCGCATTTGCCAATGCACCGCCCAGCACCAGACCTATCGCAGCTGCAACCAATGGCCTGGACTGACGCGCCAACCATATCCACAATAAAACAGCCGCGATTGCTGACACTGCGATCAAGATCCATCGCGTTTCCTGGGAATGGGATGCAAACCAGCCATAAGAAATCCCGTAGTTCCAGACCATAACCAAATCGAACCCTGGCATCACATTCACGGGTTGATACTGTTTGATATCAAAAACATTGATCATGTACCATTTGTGCGCTTGATCCACGATGTAGGTCAGCAAAGCCAGACTCGTTCCAACAGCTGACATTCGGCCCCAAATCATTGGTCTTGAGGTCATCAAATGGTCATGCCCAGCCTGGCCCACTCGCGCAGTGCATCGGCGTCGCGAAGTGTTACTTCTGGGTATTCGGCATCGCTACCGACTTCCGGCAAGACCTTCCAGGACCGGGCGCACTTGGTGCCCTTGGCCAACACCGGAACAACCGCAACGCCACGTACTTCATCCAGTCGATAAGCCTCTGCCGGGCCTTCACCTTGTTCAACATGTGCATCGGAAGTAATGCAGATTTCAGCCATATCAATATCGCTTACAGCGCCGGACAGGGTCTCGTCAGAAATATAAATGAGAGGTGCTGATTCCAGCGACGAACCAATGCGTTTTTCGCGACGCTCGATTTCCAGTGCTCCCGTGACAACCGAGCGAACCTGCATGACTTTCGCCCACTTGGTTTCAAGCTCCTGATCGCGCCAATCTGCGGGCACATCAGGAAATTGCTCCGTATGAACGCAGGCATCTTCGCCGTGACGCAATGCCCACGCCTCGTCACAGGTGAACACCAGAACCGGCGCCAGCCAAGACACAACGCAATCGAATATCCGGTCAATAACAGTGAGGGACGCACGCCGTTGAACAGAGGACGGTGCATCACAATAAAGCGCATCCTTGCGCACATCGAAATAGAATGACGAAAGATCAGTGGTCATGAAATTGGATAGCGCGGAGTAAATGCGGCGGAAATCAAACTCGTCGTAAGCCTTGCGCACAAGCCCATCAAGACGCGCCAGATGTGACAGCATCAAACGCTCAAGTTCAGGCATGTCCGCATCATCCACCTTGTCTTCAGGCTTGAAATGAGCCAGCGAACCCAACATCCAGCGCACGGTATTGCGCAGCTTGCGATAGGCATCCACATTGGTCTTGATGATCTCCGGGCCGATGCGCTGATCTTCAGCATAGTCAACCGATGCCACCCACAAGCGCAAGATGTCGGCTCCATATTGTTTGATGACATCTTGCGGCGCTGTCGAGTTGTTCAACGATTTAGACATCTTGCGGCCCTGTTCGTCCATGGTGAAACCATGGGTAAGGACGGTGTCGTAGGGCGCCCTTCCCCGCGTGCCGCATGATTCGAGCAATGACGAATGGAACCAGCCACGATGCTGATCGGACCCCTCAAGGTACAGGTCGGCAGGCCATTTGAGGTCTTCACGCTGTTCAAGACAAAACGCATGGGTCGAACCTGAATCAAACCACACGTCCAGAATGTCGCGCACTTGCCTCCACTCGTTCGTCGAGTAGTCGCCGCCGAGGAATCGCTCTGCAGCGCCATCTGCATACCAGGCATCCGCGCCGTCTTTCAGGAAAGCATCAAAAATGCGCTGGTTGACTGTCTCGTCCTTGAGCACTTCACCGGCCTCATTGACGAACACTGCAATGGGCACACCCCATGCGCGCTGGCGTGACAATACCCAGTCAGGACGGTCGGCAATCATGCCACGCAGGCGGTTTTGCCCGGCCGCGGGGACAAAACGCGTTTCATCAATCGCCGTGAGTGAGGTTTCGCGCAAAGTAGACCCGTTGATGTCGCGATCCATGTAAACGAACCATTGCGGCGTGTTGCGGAAAATAACCGGTTTTTTCGACCGCCAGGAATGAGGATAGGTATGTTTCAACCGGCCACGGGCAAACAGCATGTTGCTTTCGATCAACGCCCTGATGACGGCTTCATTGGCCTTGCCCTTGTCACCCTTGTCGGTGATGATCTGCTCACCTTCAAAACCAGGCGCATCCTTGGTGAAACGGCCATCCGGGCCAACGGTGAACGGTATTGCGGGGTCGATGCCGCGTGCTTCAAGTGCAGTAGCGTTGTCCATCCAGGTATCAAAGTCTTCGCGGCCGTGACCGGGCGCGGTATGAACAAAGCCGGTTCCCGCATCATCGGTAACGTGGTCACCGTTGAGCAATGGTATGTCGAAATCATAACCTTTGCCGCGCAACGGATGTGCGCAAGTCACAGCGGCCAGTTCGGCTGCCGTGACATCCGACAGTCGTTTGTATTGCAGTTTGGCCTTGACGAAAGACTCTTCCGCCAGTTTGTCAGCAAATACCAGCTGCTCTCCAGCCTGAGGTCCGAAATCGTTTTCTGCGCCGGTCACTTCATAAAGGCCATAGTTCACGTGGTCCGAGTAAGAAATCGCGCGATTGCCCGGAATTGTCCATGGTGTCGTGGTCCAGATTACGATGCATGCTGCGGCGAGCGTGTCCGAGCCGCCGATAACCGGAAACTTCACCCACACCGTGTCAGACTGATAATCCTGATACTCAACCTCGGCCTCCGCGAGTGCGGTGCGCTCAACAACCGACCACATGATCGGTTTGGAGCCGCGATACAATTGTCCGGACATGGCGAATTTCATCAACTCCTTGGCAATACGCGCTTCTGCCTCGAAATTCATCGTCAGATAGGGATCGACAAAATCGCCAACCACGCCAAGACGCTTGAACTCTTCTGTCTGAACACCGATCCAGTGCCTGGCAAACTGCCGGCATTCCTCGCGGAATTCATTGATCGGCACTTCATCCTTGTCCTTGCCAGCGGCGCGATATTTTTCCTCGATCTTCCACTCGATCGGCAACCCGTGACAATCCCAGCCCGGCACATAATTGGAGTCATAACCGCGCATCTGGAATGAGCGGGTGATCAGGTCTTTGAGGATCTTGTTGAGGGCGTGGCCAATGTGGATATTGCCATTGGCGTAAGGAGGACCATCATGCAGGACATATTTCGGGCGACCCTTCGACTGCTCGCGCAGGGTCTTGTAGAGATCCATGCTATCCCATTTCGCCAGGATTTCAGGCTCTTTTTTCGGCAAGCCCGCGCGCATGGGAAAATCGGTCTTGGGCAGGAACAGCGTTGTGGAATAGTCGCGTTCCGTCTTGGTATCACTCATGGTCAAAATGCTTCCAGATATGCAGCTTCGCGCGCGTTCTAGCAGTGTTCGTGCAGGTATGGAAGAAGGCGTGATGACTCCGCTAGAAAACCTGATAACCTGTTGGCACAAACAATCAAACTACTGGCGCAGGTATTGTAAAATGGCAACACTCCACACGGTTCCCGCGCGTCGGGGCAAGGCGGCTCTTGTAAACAAGGGCCAGTCAATCAAGATCATCAATACACACGGCACGCAGGTCGTCGATTTCTGGGCATTCGTGGCCGGCCACCTGACGGAGTTTACCGGCATGGAACAATGCCGAGCCACCTGGGCGCATCTGTATCCGCAAACCGGCGATGCACTTTTTTCAAACCGGCGCCGCGCGCTCATGACATTGATCGAAGACACGTCTCCGGGTCGCCATGATACGCTGATGGCCCCATGTGACAGTGAACGCTACGGTCTTCTGGGATGCACGGAGTATCACGATAATTGCAAGGACAACATGCATGCAGCACTTGCAGAGCTCGGTTTTATGGTTCCGTTTACTCCGGGCTCCATCAACCTATTCATGAACATACCCTGGCAGCAGGATGGGTCGCTGTCGTTTGACCCGGCCCTGTCGAAACCGGGCGACTACCTGATCTTGCGCGCCGAGATTGATGTAGTTGCGGTGATGTCGTGCTGTCCGCAGGATATTCTCGACATCAACTCACAAACCACAACCGAAGCGCACTATCAGATTCTGGATTAGGTCATGAGTTCATCAGCCCACGCTGAACACCTTTACCAATCGACCATGAAACTGTTCGGTTCTGAACCCGAACCGCCGTTCGAGGATGAACGCAGGCTGGTCGCGGACTGGGGTCACAAGTGGGGCGTCGACAACGATGTCGGGAAAATTCGCTCAATCCTGATGCATCGTCCCGGCCCCGAACTCGGCATGGTTGATCCGGCCAAGAAGCTGGCGAAGACAGGCACGTTTGGTGATCTGGACGAAGGCTGGTACTGGCAATCAGACGAGATACCGCCCGCTGATGACATGCGAGCCCAACATGACGCGCTGGTGGAAGTGTTGCAGGGTGAAGGCGTTGAAGTGCATTTTCTGGAAGGCGGCACTGACCGTTTGCTCAAGGCATGTTACACCCGTGATCCGGTCATCATGGTCAAAGGCGGCGCAATCGTATGCCGTATGGCACCGCGTATCCGCCAGGGCGAGGAACTGGTAGTCACGAGGACCCTTGCCAAGCTGGGTATCCCGATCCTGCGCACCATTCATTCCAACGGCATGCTGGAAGGTGGCAGCTTTGCCTGGATCAACCCGCAAACAGCCGTGGTGGGCCGTTCTATCCGCGTCAATGATGAGGCGATCAGCCAACTGGAAGATGTGCTGAAACGGCAAGGCGTAGAATTGATTGTCGTAGATCTGTGCGGCTACCTGATTCACATAGATGGTGCTTTCGTGATGATTGATCGCGACCTGGCCTTGATCGATCCGACCCAATTACCATTCTGGTTTCTGGAACGGCTGAAAGAGTTGAAGGTCCGGACTATAGAGATCACTCCTGCCGACAATGGCTGGATCATCAACGGCCTTGCAGTGTCCCCTGGCCGCTACATCATGGGCGGCGGTGCCGGCAACCGTACCCTGGACGCCATGCAGCAGGCCGGTGTTGAGATCATTCCGCTACAGTACGACAAAATGCAGCTGAATGGCGGTGGCATCCATTGTTCGACGACACCGCTGGAACGCGATAGTGTGTAACCTGAATGCTGACCGGTGCACACGGCATTTTCTCGATGACCGCCGGCAATGCGCATCATTTGGATCATTTGTCAGTGAGTGCTAAAACCAGGGTCAGTCACAAAGGACATAAGAACCATGAGCGGATTCTTCTCGAAATTTTTTGGCAGCGGTGGCGAAAAAACTGCACCCGCCTTTGAAACAGAAACCTACAAAGGCTTTGTGATTGTGCCAAAACCCGTAGGCAACAGCGGCACCTACAACATTGCCGGCAGAATACACAAGGAGGGCGATCCGGAGGGGCCGTCACATGACTTCATTCGGGCCGACACATTCGCATCAGCCGAGGAAGCCGTTCGCTTTACCATCATCAAGGCGAAACAGATCATAGACCAGCAAGGCGACCGCTTGTTGATGTCGTGACTAAAGCGATTCAGGTTTTGATTGAATCAAAACCGCGTTCTATCCCTCTGTTATCGCATTTCTTTTTCACAAAACCGGTATCCACTTTTGTGAGAAATGCTCTATCCCTTTGTTGTCGCATTTCTTTTTCACAAAACCGGTATCCACTTTTGTGAGAAATGCTCTATCCACTCCATTTCGTGCGCATGGTGACAAGTTCCTCAGATGCAGTCGGATGAACTGCCATTGTTGAATCGAAGTCCGCCTTGGTGGCACCCATTTTCACTGAAATGCCCAACAGTTGCGCCATTTCCCCGGCATCCGGGCCCATTATGTGGCACCCGATTACCTTGTCCGACTTAGGCTCCACAATCAGCTTCATCAGCATTCTTTCATCACGCCCTGACAAGGTGTGTTTCATTGGGCGGAAGGTGGATTTGTAGATGTCCACCTCTGCAAACTGTTCGCGGGCCTCGGCTTCAGTCAGGCCTACGGTTCCGATCTCCGGTTGTGAAAACACAGCCGTCGGGATCAGCGAATGGTCCATCTTGATGTCCTTGCCATTGAAAAGATTGTCCGCAACGGCATGACCCTCGCGAATGGCAACCGGGGTCAGCGCCACACGATCAGTGACGTCACCAACCGCGTAGATGTGATCCACATTGGTTTTTGAATACTCATCTACCTTGATCGCGCCGTTAGGCTTTGTTTCAACACCGGCATGTTCCAGTCCCAGCCCCTGGGTGTAAGGCGAGCGGCCAATGGCAAACATGATCTGGTCGGTTTCCAGAACATCGCCATTCTTAAGTGTGCCCTTCAACACCTCGCCTTGCTTCTCGATCTTTGTGAAGACCTGGCCAGTAACAACATCTATACCCTTTTTCGTCATCTCAGTGGTCAGGTGATCACGCAGATCATCATCAAATCTTCGGAGTATTTTCTCGCCCCGATAAAGCAGCGTTGTCGCAACGCCCAGGCCTGAAAAAATGCCGGCAAATTCAACTGCAATATAACCGCCGCCGGCAATCACGATGCGCTCCGGAAGCGCTTCCAGGTGAAATGCCTCATTGGAAGTGATCACATGTTCGATGCCAGGCAATTGCTCATCAAGCTTTACCATGCCGCCGGTCGCGACCAGAATGTACTTCGCCGTCACATGACGTTGCTCTGCGACCAGAAATACGGAATGAGGATCGCGAAATTCTGCCCGTGAGTTGAATACTTCAACACCTGCTTTTTCAAGATTGGTTATGTAAATCTTGTTGAGCCGGTCGACCTCCTTGTCCTTGTTGGAAATCAGCGTCCACCAATCGAATGCAACCCTTTTTGTACTCCAGCCAAACCCGACTGCATCTTCGAAGCTTTCAGCAAAATGGCTGGCGTAAACGAACAATTTCTTGGGGACGCAACCGCGAATGACGCAGGTGCCGCCATAACGGTATTCTTCGGCGATGCCGACCCTGGCACCGTGTGTTGCAGCTATTCGAGCAGCACGAACCCCACCGGACCCACCGCCAATGACGAAGAGATCGTAATCATATTCTGACATGAAACTTCAGCTTTCAATAATTTCCAGACCGTCGGGACCACCTAGTATTGCCATACCCGCCATTCCAATAAACAAGCCGTGATCAACCACGCCGGGAATTGTCGAGATTACCGATGCAAGCTTCTGGGCGTCGGGAATTTTCCCGAACGCGCAATCGATAATCACATTGCCATTGTCCGTTACAAACAATTTGCCGTCGCGAATCCGTAACGCAAGAGATCCGTTACACCCGGCCCATTTACCGGCATGTTCAAGTTTCATCGCCGTAGCCTTGACGCCGAAAGGCACGACTTCAACCGGCAGAGAAAACGCACCCAGTGTCTCAACCTTCTTGGTGTGGTCGGCAATGACAATCATCTGCTTTGATGACGATGCCACTATCTTTTCGCGCAGAAGCGCCCCGCCTCCACCCTTGATCAATGTGAGGTTAGCATCCAGTTCATCCGCCCCGTCCACGGTCAGGTCCAGTATTGGATCTTCATCAAGCCGTGTAAGCGGAATTTTCAGGCTTTCGGCCTGCTCACGGGTGGCTTCGGACGTTGGTACGCAAACGACATTCAAGCCGTTTGCCACCATCTCCCCGAGACCTGCAACAAATTTTGCCGCGGTAGACCCCGTTCCCAACCCGATCTTCATGCCGTCGCTCACATGCTGCAATGCTTCGCGAGCGGCGGCCTGCTTGGCTTCGTCCGGCGTCACGTGCTCAGGCCGCCCATCAGCATGTATTTCATTTCTACAAATTCCTCGACACCATGAATTGAGCCTTCGCGGCCAATACCGGATTCCTTGACACCACCGAACGGTGCAACCTCCGTCGAGATGATGCCTTCGTTGATGCCGACGATGCCGTAATCCAGCCCTTCGCCTACACGCCAGACCCGGCCAATATCGCGAGTATAGAAATAACAGGCCAGGCCAAACTCGGTGTCGTTTGCCATCGTGATGGCTTCTTCTTCGGTCTTGAACCGGAACAATGGCGCCACGGGGCCGAAGGTTTCTTCCCGGGTTATTTTCATATCCGTTGTTACGTCACGCAGGATGGTCGGTTCGTGAAAGTTGCCGCCCAGTGCCTTGCCGCCGGCGACAAGGCTGGCGCCCTTTTCAAGAGCATCAACTATATGCTCCTGAACCTTGTCCACACCGGCCTGGTTGATCAATGGCCCGGTGGTCACACCATCCTTGGCGCCGTCTCCGACTTTCATCTTGCCAACTGCTTCTGCAAGTCTTGCCGCGAATTCGTCATACACGCCTTCCTGCACCAACAGGCGGTTGGCGCATACGCAGGTCTGACCGGCATTGCGGTACTTGGACGCCATGGCGCCTGCAACTGCTTCATCCAGATCAGCATCGTCAAACACTATAAACGGCGCGTTGCCGCCCAACTCCATGCCGACCTTCTTGACCGTTTCGGCACATTGCTTCATCAGCACCTTGCCGATTTCGGTGGAACCTGTGAACGTCAGCATCTTGACGATCGGGCTTGAGGTCATCTCTGCCCCGATTTCAGACGCCTTGCCAGTTACCACGTTAATGACACCTGCAGGTATGCCGGCACGTTCTGCCAGCTCACACAAGGACAGTGCCGATAACGGTGTCTCGGACGCAGGTTTGATTACGATGCTGCAGCCCACGCCTAGCGCGGGACCCGCTTTGCGGGTGATCATGGCATTGGGGAAATTCCAAGGTGTGATTGCACCAACCACCCCAACCGGTTGGCGGGTAACCACGATGCGGGCATCCGCCTTATGGCTCGGAATTGTTTCGCCGTAAATACGTTTGGCCTCTTCTGCAAAGAATTCAATAAACGAGGCGCCATAGGCAATCTCCCCGCGGGATTCTGCCAGCGGCTTGCCCTGTTCCGCGGTCATGATCTGGGCCAGGTCTTCCTGGTTTTCCATAATCAGATTGTACCATGTGCGCATGATGTTGCAGCGTTCCTTGGCGGTTTTTGCCGCCCAGTCCTTCATGGCCGCATCTGCTGCATCAATGGCTTGCCTGGTTTCTGCCACACCGAGCTTGGGAACCGAGGCAATTACGTCGCCGGATGCCGGGTTGGTCACCTCGATTGTATCGTCGCCGGAGATCCAGTTGCCGTTGATGTAGCACTGTTGCTTGAGTAGTGTTTTGTCCTTGAGAATATCTCTTAAAGCCTGGGTCTTGATCGCGTCCATTGGGGGAGCCTCCTCACTTACAAATATGTTGGCAGGCGGTGTAGCATGGCCTGTCTCTCACTCCAAGGCACATCAGCTTGCATCTGCCTCCTAACCGACGCATATATCCGATGGATACCTGGCAAAACGAACCAACGTGCTGTAACAGCGAGGAAATATGCCCAGATCTGCTGTAATCTTTGACCTGGATGGAACGCTCGTCGACACCGCGCCCGATCTGTGGGGAGCGACCAACCATGTCCTGACAGCCCACGGACGGCGCGAAGTGTCACTGGACGACGTTTACGAGATGGTCGGCATGGGCGCCAAAAAGCTGATTGAGCGCGGGTTCGAGCGTACAGGTGAACCAGCCCGCGCGGATATGATCGATATCCTGTTTCGTCAGTTCATCGATCATTATTCGGCAAACATCACAGCGCAATCAAAACCCTATCCCGGCGTGCTGGCGCTGCTTGACGAATTGAAATCCCGTAACATCGGACTTGCCGTGTGCACCAACAAGATGGAGCGATTGTCTGTCAAGTTGATCAACGAACTCAACATGGATCATTACTTCTCCGCTGTGATTGGTCCGGACACAACGGGGGTTGCAAAGCCTGATCCGCGGCCATTGGATGCTGCTATCAAGGCTGCCGGCTCAACTCGTTCGCACGCCGTGATGATTGGCGACAGCGCCACCGATATTCGCACTGCACAGGCGGCAACCATACCCGTGGTAGCTGTCAGTTTTGGCTACACTGATACTCATGTGTCTGCATTCAACCCTGACTACGTGGTGGACCACTTTGATGAGGTCTTGCCGATTCTCGAGGGCCGGATTGCAGCTCATGCATGAGCTGTGCGTACCCGTTCGATACGACCAAGCGTAATGCCGGCAACCGCCGTAAGGGCGGCCATTGGCAGCAGGTAGATCAGCGACATTGCCCAATTGCCATTGCCGGTTGAAACCAGCCAGGTGGTAATGGCAGGTCCAATGAGTTGCCCGATTGCCACACATTGCAGCATAAGACCGTTTACGCTGGAAACATGTGCCCGGCTCGGTGAATGAAGCGCAACGCCTGCGAACAGTGATCCCGGTATCATGCCACCGAAACTGGAAAACAGCACAGCACCGGTTATACGCAAGGGCACTGGCAAGCCGGCACTCATTACGGTTACTGCTCCCAATGCCATTGCCGCGCTTGCCACAAGAATCAGGGTTTGTCGCCGGATACCGCGATCCAGCAGGTAGCCGGCGGCGACATTGCCGGTTGTGTTGACCACCATGATCATTGCGCCAACAGCCGCTGCGGACGCCAGCGACCATCCGGCCCGCTCGACCAGGATCAGAGGCACAAACGAGGTAACTGCCATGTACTGTCCGGAATAGCATCCGAACACCGCAGCCAACATAACGGCTCCCGGGGTTTTCAGGACTGCCTTGACACGCCTTTCGCCGATGGTGGAGGCAAGCCCCTGTTCGCGCGGCGCAGCCCAGACAAGAGCTGCGAAGAACACCACATAGCCCGCCGAGATCAGCAACCACAATCCACGCCAGCCAATGTTAGCTATGACCATGCCGCCTGCCAGCAGGATCAGCCCGGCGCCCAGCGGCAGGTAGGCGCCCCAGAGCCCCATGGCTGTCTGGCGTGTACGATCGTCCGCAAGCCTCATCACCAAACCAGGCAGCGAAACCGATATCATGAAAAATCCAACCCCCTCGGCCACCCTGCTTGCAATAAGCGTCATGCCGGTTTCGGCCAGAGCGCCGGCTGCGCCCGCCAGCGCGGCAAGCACCAGGCCAACCATTGCGAGACGCAACTGCCCCCATTTGTCGGACAATGCACCGAACAGCAATCCAGCAACCGCCGCTACCAGAGAGAACATGGACACAACCAGGCCAGCCTGAAACAGCGACAAGTCCAGTTCTGCCCGTAATACCGGGAGAGCTGCCGGCGCTTTGCCGACAAGGAACGCGGCTGCCACACCTGTCAAAAACACCGCCCATATGCGCGGCCACTGCCCGGTGTTTTCAGCTGGTGATGGCATTAAAGGATGGTCCTGCCCCGTTCGGCCGGAATAGTGCCACTGTGCGCTGGCGATTACCATGGCCAGAAATCTACGCAAAGCTGTCGCGACAACGCCTTGTCGAATGCCCTGGAATTACAGGTGAGGACACACAATATGGGCTTATCAAGGATCTGCCTGTTATGCCCTTACATATGGGTGAACCGATATTCCAGATCGCAAACAGCCGGTTGACCTCACCCGAGCATCGGTAGACATTGAGGATGAGATTTAAGTCAGGCAGACCCCATGGCAGTTGATTCCAAATCCGAGTTTTATCCGCGTGATCGTTCGTGGCACCCCAAGGGACTGACACCAGCCTATAACTCCTCCGTGCTGCGTTCGCCGAAACGGGCACTGCTGCAGATGCCAACCTCGCCGAGCGAAACTTCCGGCCCGGTGTTTGGTCACAACATGCTGGGCGAGCACGACGCGGATTTGCTGCATAATGCGGCCGTGGACGGTGACCCCGTCGGAGAACGCATTGTAGTGTCCGGTCGAGTGCTGGATGAAAATGCACGTCCGCAACCGAATGTGCTGATTGAAGTCTGGCAGGCAAATGCCGGGGGACGCTATCGTCATGTACGCGACGGCTATCTTGCGCCACTTGATGGGAATTTTTCCGGTTATGGCCGCTGTCTGTCAGATGCGCGGGGAAATTATACATTTCGCACCATCCGACCCGGGCCCTATCCCTATCCCAACAATGGATCGGCATGGCGGCCTTCTCACATCCATCTGTCGCTGTTCGGTGCTGCGTTTGCCCAGCGCCTGGTGACACAATTGTATTTCGAGGGAGATCCGCTCATCAAACATTGCGCCATTGTCAATGCGGTCAGTGACCCCGCCGCCGTTGATCGCATGGTTGCAAAGCTTGACCTGGATAACGCGGTGCCATTTGACGCGCTTGCCTATCAATTTGACATTGTGCTGCGCGGCCGCAACGAAACACCTTTCGATGCAGGGCATGGTTGATGAACAGACGCCTGAAGGAAACCCCCTCCCAAACCGCCGGCCCCTATGTGCACATCGGTCTGCTGCCGGAGGCTGCCGGTATTGAGGTCGCTCATCATGGCATATCATCATGCCCCGGCCTGGCTAATGGCACGCCGATTGTCATCACAGGTGTGATCCGCGACGGCGCTGGAGAAGTTGTCAGGGATGCGTTGCTGGAAATCTGGCAGCCGGACGGCTCCGGCAAGTTTCAGGACGGCAGCAAGGGGTTTGCACGCTGTCACACCGACTACGAAACCGGTGAGTTCCGATTTGACACCGTCAAACCCGGACCAGTTGCCTGGCTGGACGGTTCACCGCAGGCACCGCACATTACCTTGCTGGTCTTTGCGCGCGGCATCAACATACATTTACACACCCGCATCTACTTCGCTGATGAAGCCGATGCCAACGCTTCCGACCCGGTACTCAAGGCGATTTCGGAAGGCCGCGACACCCTGCTTGCAACACCAGATGCACATTCAAACAACTCCTATCGCTTTGACGTTTCACTGCAAGGCGATACAGAAACCGTATTCTTTGATATTTGAGGAACACCATGTCCGATCCTTGCATTATATGCGTTGCGATAACCGGATCCGTGCCAACCAAGGCCGCAAATCCGGCCGTTCCGATCACCATCGCCGAACAGATCGAAAGCACCCAGGCTGCCTTTGAGGCCGGTGCAAGCATCGCTCACTGTCACGTGCGAAATGAAGATGAGACGCCGACGTCTGATCCGGAAAAATTTGCCCGTCTTGGCGAAGGCTTGCGCAAACACTGTCCGGGTATGATCATCCAGTATTCAACAGGCGGTCGCTCAGGCGCCGGCCACGAACGTGGCGGCATGTTGCCATTGAAACCAGACATGGCGTCCTTGACTGTCGGTTCAAACAATTTTCCGACCCGGGTGTACGAAAATCCACCGGATCTTGTGGACTGGCTGGCAGATGAAATGTTGGCTTATGGAATCAAGCCGGAGATCGAAGCATTTGATCTCAGTCATGTTTTTCAGGCAGTCAAGATGGTCGAGGACGGCCGGATCAAGGGACCGTTATACGTACAGTTCGTTATGGGGGTGAAAAACGCCATGCCCGTCGACAAGGAGGTCTTCGATTTTTACGTAAAAACCCTCAACCGTCTTGCTCCGGACGCCAGTTGGTGCGGCGCAGGCATTGCACAAAACCAGATTGTCCTCAACGAATGGTGCATCGCAGCCGGAGGCCATGTCCGTACCGGGCTGGAGGACAATGTGCGCCTTGACCGCAAAACCCTGGCCCCATCCAACTCCGCCTTGGTGAAACGTGCTGTTGAACTGTGCGAAAAGCATGAACGGCCTGTCGCCACCTGGCAGCAGGCACGCGACATCCTGCAACTTCCTCTGGCAGCATAAGGACAACCGACATGTCACATGTTTTTCCAAGACATACCAAGTCCAGCCTGGCCATCGCTGTTGCGGGAGATGGGCCTTACGTGATTGATGCCGACGGCAAACGCTATCTGGACGCGTGCGGTGGCGCGGCCGTATCCTGCCTCGGCCACTCCAATGAGGTTGTGCGCGATGCAGTAAAGGCGCAACTCGACCGACTGGCATGGGCACACACCAGTTTCTTCACCTCTGAGCCGGCCGAAGAACTTGCCGACATGCTGATCGAACGCGCTCCAGAAGGTATTGACCGGGTGTATTTTGTGTCGGGAGGATCGGAAGCAACCGAGGCTTCCATGAAACTGGCCAGACAGTATTTTCTGGAGAGGGGTGAACCCAACAGACGACATGTGATAGCGCGCTGGCAAAGCTATCATGGCAATACGCTCGGCGCATTGGCGGCCGGCGGCAACCGCTGGCGTCGCAAGCAGTTCGAACCGTTTCTGACCGCCGCCATGCATCACATAGACGCCTGTTACTTCTGGCGCTGGGCAGAGGCCGGCGAAACGCCGGAAGCATACGGCCTGCGCATGGCCAACCAGCTTGAAGAGAAAATACAGGAACTTGGTGAAGACAGCGTCGCAGCGTTCATTGCAGAGCCAGTCGTGGGGGCAACGCTAGGCGCGGTTGCCGCCGAGGCTGGTTACTTCAAGCGCATCCGCGAAATATGCGACCGGTACGGCGTATTGCTGATCCTGGATGAAGTGATGTGCGGCATGGGCCGGTGCGGTACTTTGTTTGCTTGCGAACGGGACGAGGTTATCCCGGACATGATCTGCATTGCAAAGGGTCTCGGTGCCGGTGTTCAACCTATTGGTGCAATGCTGTGCTCTGCTGAAATCTATTCGGCAATTGAGCAAGGCTCTGGCTTCTTCCAGCACGGCCATACCTATCTTGGTCACCCTGCGGCTTGCGCTGCCGGAGTAGCGGTGTTGCAGGAAATCGAGCGACATGACCTGCTGCGCAATGTCAATGCAATGGGTGACAAGCTGATGGCTGCTCTCGAGCGGCGTTTTGGACAGCATTCACATGTTGGCGACATTCGCGGACGCGGACTGTTTCTGGGTATTGAACTGGTGCAGGACAAGGACACCAAAGAACCGTTTGATCCCGCGCTCAAGCTGCATGCAAACATCAAGAAGCGAGCTCTGTCCGGCGGCCTTATGGTTTATCCGATGGGGGGAACCGTGGACGGCCAGGCGGGCGACCATGTCCTGATCGCACCGCCCTACATCATTGGCGAAAATCATGTTGCTGAAATCGTGGATAAACTGGACACGGCGATAAACGGCGCGTTGAACGCCAGCAAGGCCGCATGACGGCAATGCCTGCCGCAACATTGCGATCCGTCCCCTGACACCGTCTGGCGAGCTGTCTCTCGCCAGCAGAGGGTCCATTTTGCACCAAACAGCCGTAAAATCATGAGACAGGCAACATGGGTTCACCTGAACCCATAAAGTTGTTCTATATGTATGAAAGCGATAAGGGTTATGACCTATGGTAAATTCAACCAAGAGTCATCCTGATCTAAGGCATTTCTCACAAAAGTGGATACCGGTTTTGCAAACAAATGCGCCAACAAAGGGATACGCTAGTCGCGGGATACCCGGCGCCCTACACGCGCGGCGTAAACTGCACGTTTGCTGACCGGTTTGAACATCATCGTTTCGCCATTCTGGCTGTTGGTCGCCACATACCACTCACCATTTTGAGTAATGGCGCCGCATTTGTATTGTCCACGGGTCCAGGAACGCCACGCGATGCAAAGTTCCTCATCCCTGACCACCCACACGCCGCGGTCTTCCCTTCCGAACGCGCGACCAAGCATGGTACCGTCGTCTTTCGCCGCGATCAGCAATTTATAGCCGCCGGCAACGCGCGCTTCGTAGTGTCCCGGGAACAACCCTACCAGAGCCTCTTGCTGCAATGAGAGTTGATCTACTGGAACGTCGGCCAGCTCTTCAGCCTGCACGGCTCCTGCAAGAGGCAGGACAAACAAGATGGCGGCGATGGCGAGAAACAGCTTTTTCATGAATAACCCCTCGGAGACCTAACCTAAAATGCGCACGGTGATGAGCGTTTGAATATTGGTCCTTGCTCAAATGTGGATAATCTGCGTTGTGATCAGTATCAACGCGTGAGGTAACTTTTGAATTAACGTAGTGTCTAAAATCTACCAAATCATGCGGATTTCGTGTCACAATTGCGGCGTCTCGCCTTGATTAACTGGCCGGATTCATTAACTTTTTACCCTGTATTCCTGTCTTTTTTACGGGATTCAGGTGAAAGCCCCATTTTTTGCTCATTGAAAGCGTGAGAACAAACGCCGCGCAAGAACAAAATTATGTGTTCTTCTGCAACATATTTTGCCGAGCGGAATCAAAAACACCTTGTGAGAAATGCTCTGGGGTCATGACTCATTGATCTTATACAATTCAAGTCGTTTAACGGGCGTCACGATTTTGTTGTGATGCCCGAATTTTCCGCCCTTATAAACGCGCTCTTTCAACCCGCTATTGGGTCGCTATCGCAGCCAGCAATGCTGCCTTGTCAAAATTGGCACCACACAACAGCACAACGTTGACCTGGCCGGCAAAATCGTCTTGTGCTGCAAGATATCCCGCAAGGGCAAGTCCGGCTGCGCCCTCCACAATTTGCTTTTCTTCCCAGGCAAGCGAGTTTAGCGCAGCAATTATCTCTTCTTCGCTGCAGTGTATCACCCGGTCGACAACTTCACACGCCAGAGCAAGGGTGATCGAACGCTCGTCAAGACCGCCGGCAATACCATCTGCAAGAGTATCGAAATGTTGCGTTTCAACTACCTTTCCTGCAGCCATTGAAGCCGCAAGTGCGGCCGAATTTTTGGCGCTAACCCCTATAATACAGCATTGTGGAAGAAACGACTTGAGCACCGAACCAATGCCGGAAATCAAGCCTCCGCCGCCCATCGCGACAAAAATGTTGTCGATGCGCGGAAGCTGCTCGAGAAGTTCCAGGCCAATGGTACCCTGCCCTGCGACAACTTCTGTGTCATTGTAGGGCGACACGTAGACAAACTTTCCACTGTCGGCCAGTTGACGCGCGTGCGTTTCCGCAAGGCCAGACTCTGCACCATGTAAAACAACTTGTGTTCCGTAGCCTTCAACTTTTGCCAATTTTGCCGGGGCCACTGTTTCAGGCAAGACGACCGTCAGCTTGTGGCCGGTTATTCTTGCAGCATGGGAGCAGGCGATACCGTGATTGCCGGATGAGGCCGTTATGAGCGGCCTGTCAGTCGGCAGCGATGTCAGCTTCGCCATGGCCCCCCGCAACTTGAAGGAACCCGTGACCTGAAAATTCTCGGTCTTGAAATGCAGTTCCGCCTCGTCCGGTTGTGCACTACAAGACTGCAGGACCGGGGTCATGACAGTGTGGTCGCGAATCCGGTGGCGCACAACCACGCTGCGCGCGGCCGATGCAAGCACGGAGCGAGAAGGCGTTGGATGCGTCATTCAGCTATCTGCTTAATCGTTGGTTGGCGATATGGTCTTTGCTTCGGGCTGCTGTCTGTCAGCCGAACGTATCGCATTGACGAATATCTCCGGTTTTTATCCCGCGCGTGAACCATTCAACCCGCTGGGCGGAAGTGCCATGTGTGAAACTTTCCGGCACCACATAACCCTGGCTGCGTTTTTGCAGGCGATCGTCACCAATTGCGGAGGCAGCATTGATGCCCTCTTCAATATCGCCTCGGTCCAGAATGCTCTTGTTGTCGCGAGCCCAAACGCCAGCCAGACAATCTGCCTGCAATTCCATCCGGACCGAAAGACGATTTGCCTCGGCTCTGGAGGCGCGTGTGCGTGCAGCCGTCACTTTGTCTGCTATGCCAAGCAGAGTCTGCACATGGTGCCCCACCTCATGTGCGATAACATAGGCATGAGCAAAGTCACCCGAGGCGCCGAGGCGTGTACTCATGTCCCGGAAAAAACTGAGGTCGATATAAATCTTCCTGTCGCGTGGACAGTAAAACGGCCCCATAGCAGCCTGGGCCGCACCACATGCTGATTGCACGAATCCGGAAAACAGGACCATTCGCGGCTCTTCGTACCGGCGATTGTTTTCCTTGAATATCCGGTTCCAGGTCCGCTCTGTGGTCGAGAGCACCTTGCTGGCAAATTTGCCCATTTCATCATTGGCGGCAGGCGAGCCCTGTTGACCCTGGGTCTGAGGAATTTGTTGCTGGGTTTGCGGCGCAATGCCACCGCCCAACATTTCCAGAGGGTTGATACCAAATACCAGCCACATGATGCCGAGGATTACAATGGTGCCCAGTCCGATACCACCGCCGCCGCGTTTGCCCATGGGAATGCGAAATCCACCGCGACGACTGCGTTGTCCCCGGCGATCCTCGACATTGGAACTCGCTCGTTCGTCATCCAGCCGCATAGCCTTGTTCCTCTACTGCACTGACAATTCAATTCCTCGCAGTTTCGCCGCAACCGGACCGAAACTTCAAGCCATAAGTGCGCCTTTCGGAAAACTTGCCTAAGCACTCCTGGCCAAACCGTTACCGTTTTCAGCCGGATATGTGGGATAGAGTCCGCGACCTGTGGCGAGTTGCTGAACCAGTGCCAGCACACCGTCAATTGCCGGTGTCGCAACACCGGCGATGCGACCCATCTCCTGAACCGCAGTCACCAGTGCGTCAATTTCCATGGCTCTGCCGGATTCAAGGTCCTGCAACATCGACGTGCGGTGTGCTCCAACATCTGCAGCGCCATCAATACGACGTTCCACATCAACGCGAAAACTAGCGCCCAGTTTTTCAGCCAGTTCCTGCGCCTCAAGCATCATGGACTTCGCCAGCGCCCGAGTGCCGGGATCAGTTGCTATGACATCCAGAGTGGCACGGGTTAGCGCAGAAATTGGATTGAAGCACAGGTTTCCCCACAGCTTAAGCCAGATCTCGGACCTGATATCTTCCAGGACAGGAGCACGAAGGCCGCCCTGTTCAAGCATTCTGGACAAGACTTCACAACGCTCGGACATCGTGCCGTCCGGCTCACCTATGGAGAACTTGTCGCCATACACGTGTTTGATTACGCCAGGCTCGACTATCTCGGTCGCTGGATAAACCACACACCCGATGGCACGCCCAGGTCCAAAGGTGTTCCATTGACGATCATTGCGGTCAACAGCGTCCAGCTTGCTGCCTTCGAATTGACCAGGCAACTTGTGAAAATACCACCAGGGCACGCCGTTCTGACAAGTAACAACTGCCGTTTTTGGCCCCAACAGCGGTTTGATACTGTCAGCCGATTGCCAGGCCTGATGACTCTTGAGTGCAATCACCACATAATCCTGAGGCCCCAGGTCCGCAGGATTTGATGTGGCCGCTACGGGAACGACAACGCGTTCACCGTCCCTGATCAGGGTCAAGCCATTTTCCTGCATGGCTTTCAGATGTGGCCCACGGGCAATTAGTGACAGCTCCACACCCGGCGCCGTTGCCAGGGCATGTCCCATGTACCCGCCGATCGCGCCTGCACCGTAAATGCATATTTTCATTGCGAAAAACCCCAGAACATCATTTGAGTGCCCTGTTTCTACCTGCGCGCGCGCGTCCACACAAGCGATCCTTTCCACCATATGGCAGAAATACATCATGATATGTTATTTTTGAATAGTATATATAGTTAAATATATGATATTTAACATTAAAATATAAATATCATTACTTAAAAGAATGATAAACTACAAAAAATCAAAGCTGGCGTTCCACATGGTGGGATGTTGATTCCAGTCAGAATGACGCCAGAGCATTTTTCACAAAAGTGGACACCGGTTTTGTGAAAAAAATGCGACAACAAAGGGATTGAGCGCGGCTTTGATTCAATCAAAACCTGAGTCGCTTTAGGCGGATGTTTCGGCCTTGGCGGACTTCACTTTCGTCCAGATGATTTTAAGCAAGGGCAAGAGGATCAGAATGATTGCAATAACCGTGATCGGTCCTGCGATCGGACGCGTGAAAAAGATAGACGGATCACCATCAGACAAGAGCAGGGACTGGCGAAGCTTTGGCTCTGCAATCGGCCCCAGCACAATAGCCAAAACTGCAGGTGCCAGCGGATAGTCGAGTATTCGCAGCAGGAATGCGCCCAGACCAAACAGCACCATCAACCACACGTCGAACAGGTTCTGATAGGCGGCAAAGGTTCCAACAACAGACAAAACAAATATCAGTGGCGCCAGGATTGTGAATGGCATGCGCAACATCCACAGGAAGATCGGAATGAAAGCCAGATTGACCAGCACAGCGATCAGGTTGGATACATAAAACGAACCGATAAGCGGCCACACAAAATCCGGTTGATCAACGAACAGGCGCGGACCCGGTTGCAAACCCCAGATCACCATGCCGGCGAGTAGTACTGCGGTTGTGGGCGAACCAGGTATACCGAGTGTCATCATCGGCAGCATGGCGCCGGTGGAAGCTGAATTGTTGGCAGCCTCAGGCGCAGCTACACCATCCAGCGCTCCTTTGCCGTAACTGTCCGGATCGCGCGATGTCATTTTGGCAACACCATAAGACATTAGCGAACCAGGTGTTGCGCCGGCAGCCGGAAGTATTCCGACAAAGAAACCAAGCGCTGAACCGATAATA
>CAJICM010000215.1_pt1 | contig 52896 bp, 46 predicted proteins | sample 9199691 | NCBI WGS metagenome assembly CAJICM01 (sample SAMEA7708338, study PRJEB35096) | sediment metagenome | biome: marine neritic benthic zone biome [ENVO:01000025]; feature: sediment [ENVO:00002007]; material: shallow marine sediment [ENVO:03000034] sea grass bed [ENVO_01000059] ...
GACATAGCGTTTCCGGACTTTCAAAAAGGTTGAATTAGTCGCGCGTGTAACACAGCAAGCGCCAACAGGGTATGGGCATTTTGAAGCGGCTGGTCAAACCGCAAACGGGCATGGTCCCAAATGCGCACCAATCATGATCGGAAAATGTTCGTGAAAGCTCGTCATGCAGCGCTGAATGTGTCTGCAAGCCACCATGGCAGGGACACCATTCCGGTTGGGCAGCGCAACGATTACCAGGCCTTGTTACAGCGCTGGCAGTTGGCCCCTCAGCGCCAGCGTTGCAGTCCTCAAAACGATGGACGGATTGACTGCGGGTGGCTAATCTCGCGACTATGGAAAAAAACTCGGTCCGGCGGCTCTCGGCGATCCTCGCTACGGATGTCGTCGGTTACTCGCGGATGATGGGCGAGGATGAAGAACGCACATTGAACGCGCTGCGCTGGTTGCGCGACGAGGTGCTCTCACCAGCTGTTTCAGCTCACGGAGGTCAGATTGTCAAAGGACTTGGTGACGGCTGGCTTGTTTCCTTCGACAGCGCGGCCGCAGCCGTGCAATGTGCCGCTTCTGTGCAGGACAGCTTGACCGCAGACATGCCGATGCGTCTCCGGATTGGTGTTCATATCGGCGATGTAACTTTCGAAGACGGTGATATCTACGGCGATGGCGTAAACGTCGCGGCCCGGCTGGAAGCTCTTGCTGCACCGGGCGGTCTGGCAATCTCCGATACTGTCTGGTCAAGTCTGGACGGGACGCTCCGATCCAGTTTCACAGATCTGGGGCCACAGCATCTGAAAAACATCGCAAACGCGGTCCGGGTCTGGACCCACGGTGGCGCGGCAGACAGTCCGGAGGCTTTGGCGCAAGCAACGTCAGATGCGGCGGGTACTGCCTCAATATCTATAGCTCCTTTCGCGACCTCAAGCAGCAATGCCGATCACCTCGCCCTTGCTGAGGGCATCTCGGAAGATCTGGAAACCGCACTTTCGCGTTTTCGCTGGCTCGATGTAGTGCGGCGCGAGGATGACACCCGAGCACGCTACTTGCTCGGTGGCGCCGTGCGTGGATCGGGACAACGCGTTCGCCTGACAGCGCATCTGACCTATGCTCCGAATGGGAGGCGGCTATGGTCGGAGAGATGGGATCGGACCTCCGATGACATTTTCGCCGTACAGGATGAGCTGACCGGTGTCGTGATTGCCTGCGTATCTCCCGAGATCGACGCCCACGAGAAGTCTCTGGTTGGAGAACGTCCTGTTCATACGCTGACAGCGCGCGAACTGAACCTTCGGACCAACACAATTCTGTCGACGGGGGAGATAGATGATTTGGACGAGGCCGAGGCGCTCATCACGCGAGCCATCTCGCTGGAGCCGGCGAACTCGGAATCACATAGCCAGAAGGCGCTTGTCGCATATCGTAAAGCATGTTCTGGAGCCTGGCCGCCAGGTGAACAGCTGGAAGTTGGTTTGGCGGCAGCGCGCGAAGCTCTCAGGCTCGATCAGCGGCAGGCCAGCGCCTATGGCGTGATTTCCGTGATTTACGCGATGCGGGGCGACACGGATCGTGCGCTTAATGCAGCTGACCGTATCGCCAGTCTCAATCCCAATGCTTGGGGGGCTCCTCATGGCCGCTCGGTCGCGCTCGCATTTGCGCCACCTGATTGGGTCACCGATCCGCAAGTACACGCGGAGACTTTGCTCACCCACGCCGAAGCAACGCTACTCATGGCACCGACCTCCGCTTACCGGTCCGGGCACCTGTTCTTCAAGGGACTTGGTATTCTTCTGCGAGATGAAGCCTTGGATCTGGAGGCTGCAGTCGATGCGCTCGACCAGTCAGCCACAGAGCCCGGCGCGTCCTGGTGGCCCAGCCTGTTCCTGGCGCTCGCAGAGTTGCGGCGCGGAAATGAAACCGCCGCCAAACAACGCATTCGCGAGGCGCGAGATGCGTTTGCAGCCCTGTCCCTGCCAGCAGTCAGGGCGCTGTTTGGCCGAAGCTATGCAGGCAGCCGCTGGCAGGACGAGTTCGAACGTCTCCCGGACATTGGCCTGCCGCGTGACTAGGGAAATCTGATGCTCCACATCTCGGCATTCCATGATTGTTGCAACCACAGTGCCTGCTTCCGCGCGGCCCTGGCCGAGCGTACCAGAGTGGAAAGACGTGTTTCGAAATCGAACAACGGGTCAGATCGATGACCACGACGGATCATTTCGCAGAGCCGCCCGTGCGGCGCGCTTATGCAATGGGGTTGATGGTGTTGAGTTCAATCGGCATCAGCTTCGGCGGCCTGGTTATAAGAAGCATGCAGGATGCCGACGCGTGGCAAGTTAATTTTTACCGGTCCATCGCCTTCGTTGCGGTCATCTCGTTGATTATGGTGGCAAGGTATCGCTCCAAGACCATGGTCCGCATTCACAGCGTCGGTCGGCCTGGTCTTGTCGGCGGGATCATGCTCGCCGGCGCCGGTATCTGTTTTCTTCTGGCAATCACGAACACCACTGTGGCGAATACGCTTTTCACACTGAGTGCTATTCCGTTCTTCACAGCCGCCTTCGCATGGCTTTTCCTGCGCGAATCGCTGCGGCGTTCCACCCTGGTAACGATGATATTCGCGGTGCTCGGTATCGGTATAATGATACTTGATGGTCTGGGTGGCGGATCTCTGTACGGGAACCTGATGGCCCTCATTACCGCGCTCTGCTTCTCGGGCTTCGCGGTGATCGTCAGAAGGCATCGCGGTGTTGACATGCTGCCAACCCTCATGATCTCGGGTCTCCTGATAATACCTGTCGCTGCTGCCATGCGTTGGGGTGATCTTACCGTGCCTGTTCACGACGTATTCCTTTGCTTCCTTCTCGGGGGCGTTCTGGCGGGAATCGGAAATGCGCTGTTCATTGCCGCATCCCGCCACCTCGCAGCAGCCGAACTAACACTGTTTATGCTGCTCGAATTCGCCCTCGGGCCCATCTGGGTCTGGATCTTCATCAATGAGGTGCCAACGGGGTTCACTATCACTGGTGGCAGCATCGTCATTCTCGCAGTCACCTTGCGGGCTTTGTTGGAACTAAAGGTCTCAACCGCAAGGCTGCGCCGGGGACGACCAAGCCCCATGTGATGTTTCCCTCGCGCGTGACTGGAGCGATTCAGCTCTTGATTGAATCAAAACCGTGCCACAACCAGCGGGTCATTGCCTTCTTTTGACTTCATGCTTGATTTCATTCGGAAGCGGGACGGTCTGGCACTTGCCATGAACGTTTCCGGCAATTTCCTCTATGACCAAGCAAGGCCCGGATCTGAACCGCAGTTCATGATTTCCACGTCTAGCATCGGCGTTCGCCAGCCCAAGGTTGCTCAGGTTATCAAGATCATGGAGCAAACCTTGCAGGCGCCGCTGACGATGAAACAACTTGCTGCATCCGTTGGCCTGAGCGAGAGGTCCCTCCTCAGGCGCTTTCGCGCCACGCTGAATGTCAGTCCGCAGCAGTACTACCGGGAGCTCCGACTCGACGCCAGCAGGCGGTTGCTCGACAACAGTGATCTCAACGTGACGGAAGTCGCCATTGCATGCGGTTTCGATTCACGCGGTTCTTTTACCCGGGCTTTCAAGCAGGTTTTCGGAACTTCGCCGTCAAGCCATCGCAAAGACAGTTCCGCATAACTGGTAAGTAGAGGTCGTTTATCTTGCTGGTCTGTATATTTGCTTTGTCCTGTGTGGATGGTTCAGTCGGGCTCCCGGGTGAAGCCATCAGTTTTTGTCAACAGGCGTTGCGCCAGCATCACCGCTGCCAGTAACAGTCCCGACAGGACATTCCAGACTTCCACCGACCCCATTGCCCACAGCATCGTCGCGGAGAATACCAGCCACAAGGCCGGCAGGACCGCGAGCAGGAGCCGCCACCCTCTGACAGCGCTACTGATGATGATCAGTGTGGCCAGCGCGGTCGGGTCGGGCGCGACGCCAAACACCTCCGCGCTGGCAAAAGCCCTGCCCGACATCGCCGCCACAAGGGGATACATGACGGTCACCACCACAATCAGCATCGTGATGGTCCTTCTCAGGATTTTTGATTGATTGCCAGGGTTCAACCCGTTTGGTGCTGCCGCACAGCCAGCCAGCGCTGCGGCCTGTATGTAGAACAGGGCTTCGGCATAAGACCCCGCGATGTGAATGTGCGCAAACCGAGAGGCAATAAAGACCCAGCCGGCACAAAACCAGGCAATTGCCAGCACCACTGCCGCGACACGGTTGCGCAGCGCAGTAGGAAAGCTGATACACAGCGCCAGCAACAATCCGCCCGCGACCGCAACCAGTTGACCCGGCCACACGTCCTGATTGGCGAGCTCGATCTGCCTGTAATATACCTGCGGCGAGAACATGAGCAGATCAGACAGGTCGTAGCCAAGCCAGGTTTCCATCATAGGGTCTGGATATAATCAATCAGGCGCCGGCGCAGTTTGTCTTCCAGCGGCGGTTCAGCTCCTGCCAGAAGATTTTCGCGAACATGGTCGACCCGGGTGGTGGCCGGGATGGCACAGGTCACGGCCGGATGAGATACGATGAAACGCAAAAGCAGTTGCGCCCAGCTGCCTGCAGAAACCTCGCCGGCCCAGTCGGGCAACGGGTGGCGCTGCATCACCCGCACCAGCCGACCTCGTTGAAACGGGCGATTTACAATCACGGCAATGCCGCGCTCGCGAGCAAGCGGGAGCAATCTGCTTTCGGCCTGCCGGTCGAGAACATTGTAGGTGAGTTGCACGAAATCCAGTGGCTGGCCGGCCATGATCTCTTCCAGCTCGCGATGCCTGCGTCCGTGCGATGTGGTCACGCCGACATATTTCAGGTGTCCTTTTGCCTTGAGGCTGAACAGCAACTCAAGATGCGCCCGCCACGCAACCAGATTGTGTACCTGCAACAGCGTGAAGCCCTCCACCCGCCAGGCCTTGCTGGACCTTGCGATCTGAAGCGCACCGCCATCCTCGTTTCGAGTCCACACCTTGTCTGCTGAAAACACCTTGTCATGTCTGGAAAGCCTGGCCAGACCATAACCGATTGTCGATTGCGAAGAGCCGTACATGGGCGAGCTGTCTATCAGGCGACCCCCGCCATCGAAGAAGGCGTTCATGACATCGGCGCATTGGTCAAGCAGTTGCGGATCATTGCCAACGTTGAATGTGATCCACGACCCCAGACCGATGCACGGTATCACCTGCCCTGTGGAAGGTATTGTTCTGCCGCCAGGGGCTGCCGGCGCGGCTGCCAGCAGCTTGCCGGACACCGGGCCCGCCAGCACCGCGGCCAGGGACCCTTGCATGAATTTTCTTCTCTCAACCACTGTTCATTGCTCCCCGGGAGGTCAGTAAATCGGGTCCGTCTTGCCGCGCTTGGCGGCCTAGCCATTGCGCTTGCGCGCCGCCAGCGTCCGCAGCCGCAATGCGTTGAGCCGGATAAAACCTTCCGCATCCTTCTGGTCATAGGCGCCGCGATCATCTTCAAACGTCACCAGTTCATCTGAGTAAAGCGACTTCGGCGAGCTGCGGCCAATGACCGTGACATTACCTTTGTAAAGCTTGAGCCTTACAGTGCCTTCGACATGTTCCTGGCTCTTGTCGATCAGCGCCTGCAGCATTTCGCGTTCCGGCGCAAACCAGAAACCGTTGTAGATCATCTTGGCATATTGCGGCATCAGGCTGTCCTTCAGGTGAGCCGCCTCCCGGTCCAGGGTGATGGATTCCATCGCCCGGTGTGCAACCAGCAGGATTGTGCCGCCCGGAGTTTCATAGATACCGCGCGACTTCATGCCCACGAACCGGTTTTCCACCAGGTCCAGCCGGCCAATTCCATTGTCACGGCCAAGGTCATTAAGCGTGGCCAGAACGGTTGCCGGGGAAAGTGCCTTGCCGTCAATCGAAACCGCATCACCGTTCATAAATCCGATTTCGACGATGGTTGCACTATCGGGTGCGTCCTCGGGGCTGACCGAACGCTGGAAAACATAGGCCGGTGGTTCCGCATTCGGGTCCTCGAGCACTTTGCCTTCCGACGAGGAATGCAGCAGATTGGCGTCTACCGAGAACGGAGCCTCGCCCTGCTTGTCCTTCGGCACCGGAATCTGATGCAGTTGGGCAAAATCGATCAGGTCGGTACGTGACTTGAAAGACCAGTCGCGCCACGGCGCAATAACCTTGATATCCGGGTTCAGCGCATAGGCGGCAAGTTCGAACCTGACCTGGTCATTGCCCTTGCCGGTTGCGCCGTGGGCAATCGCATCAGCGCCGGTTTCCGCAGCAATTTCCACAAGCCGCTTGGCAATCAGCGGCCGCGCTATGGAAGTGCCAAGCAGATAGGTTCCCTCATATACCGCATTGGCGCGAAACATCGGAAACACAAAATCACGTACAAACTCTTCGCGCACATCTTCGATGTAGATTTGCTTGATGCCGAGCATCTCGGCTTTCTGTCGCGCCGGCTCCAGCTCTTCGCCTTGCCCCAGATCAGCGGTGAATGTCACTACTTCCGCGCCCAACTCGCTTTCCAGCCACTTCAGAATGATGGACGTATCCAGGCCGCCGGAATATGCCAGCACAACCTTGTTCACCGAGCCCTTGTCGCTCATTTGACTTCTCTCCTGTCGAATTATAGCTGGTATCAGCAAAAAGCTGCGCGGGACCTACAGCATGTTGCTGCACACCCGCAAGTGGCACGCCGTCCCAGGACACTTAGGTCCGGGTTCTAGAAATCGCTTGTGATGCCGTTTTTCTCCCAATCCCCGAACCGGGTGGGTTCCGGCCCGTCACGACCGTCGATCTCGACAGGAAGCACCTCTGGCACTTGCTGCTCACGTCTTTTTCGGGCTTCCGCGAGTGCACGTTTGGCAGCGTCGCTGGGTGGCGGTTTTTCTGATGGTTTATCCGGCATTACACACTTTGCATTGAATTATCGCGCATCAGCAAACATATACTGCCCGTTACCGGTTTTTGGCAATGTGTCCAGGTGTCCGACCGCGAAGAGCGGGCACGCTTTCAGGTGTAACCATGAACTATATGAAAACAGCCGTGTTGCTGGCAGGCATGACTGCCCTGTTTCTGGTCATAGGCTTCATGCTGGGTGGCCAGACAGGCATGATTATTGCGCTGGTGTTCGCCGCCGGAACCAATGTTTATGCCTACTGGAATTCCGACAAGGCCGTCTTGTCGATGCATGGCGCAGAGCCGGCCAGCGAAACCCGCAACCCGGATCTGTACGCCATGATCGCACGGTTGGCTGACAATGCCGGTTTGCCGATGCCCAAGGTCTACGTCATGAACAACCCGCAACCGAACGCATTCGCGACCGGTCGCAACCCGGAAAATGCCGCCGTCGCCGCCACCACCGGCCTGCTGCAACAGCTCGACTATGACGAGATTGAAGGCGTCATGGCACACGAACTGGCGCACATCCAGAATCACGACACGCTGATCATGACAGTAACTGCAACAATTGCCGGCGCCATTTCAATGCTGGCCAACTTTGCCATGTTCTTTGGCGGACGGGATCGCAATAATCCTTTGGGGCTGATCGGAACAATTGCCATGATGGTGCTGGCCCCGATAGCCGCAATGCTAGTGCAGATGGCAATCAGCCGGACGCGCGAATACGCTGCCGACCGGCGCGGTGCTGAAATTTGCGGCAAACCGCTGGCGCTGGCTGATGCACTGCGCAAGATCGCTTCCGGTGCTGAACGGATTGAAAATGATACCGCTGAGGCAAATCCTGCTACGGCTCACATGTTCATCATCAATCCATTGTCAGGCGCGAGAATGGATAATCTGTTTTCGACCCACCCGAATACGCAAAACCGCATCGAGGCGCTGGAGCAGATGTCGGCACCGCCAGGCGGCGGGTTTTCCGACATCGATACCGCTTCAAGCCAATCTTTGCGGCCCGGCCCCTGGTCCGCGGCGGGTCGCAGATCTGCCTCGCGCAACAGGCGGGCTGGTCCTTGGGGGTAAGGAAGAAGCAGCGAGCTCGCAAGTTCACGCCGTCTGCGGCCGAGGTCGAAGGTCTGGGCCTGCGACTTGCCGCGGTGAACGCCGTTTGCCTTGTCCTTTATGAAAACCGTTTCCTGGAAGACGCGCTGGCTGACAGTCTGGCAGACGTCAGCGACCCGCGTGATCGCGCCTTCGCGCATGCACTGGCCGCTACCGCACTGCGCCGAAAAGGCCAGATCGAGGCTGTACTGGACAACTACATTGAACAGAAACTGCGGGCACGTACCGGCAAGGCGCGCGTCATTCTTTTGTGCGGTGTCGCCCAGTTGCTGTTCCTGCAAACAGAACCGCACGCTGCCATCTCGACAAGTGTTGTTCTTGCGGCAGATGATGACAAAGCCCGGCGGCTCAAGGGACTGATCAACGCAGTCCTGCGTAATATCAGCCGCGATCGTGAAACCATATTGGCCGCATTGCCTTCAAGTATTTCCAACCTGCCCAAATGGCTGCACACCAGATTGGGGGCGGACTACGGGTCTGAAACCGCCGCACATGTCGCGGAAGCCCATACCAGCAAGGCAGCGCTTGATTTGAGCCTCAAGGACAATCAGGCCGCCGATGATCTGCTGCCGCTGGGAACCAGGCTGCCAACCGGCACAATTCGGCTGAGCGATCCTCACCCGGCGATCCCTGACTTGCCAGGATTTTCGGACGGCAATTGGTGGGTACAGGATGTTGCAGCTGCATTGCCGGTCCTGATGCTTGGAAGGCTCACCGGCAAGACTGCACTGGACATGTGCAGTGCTCCCGGCGGCAAGACGTTACAACTGTGCGCGGCCGGCGCCACAGTGACGGCTCTGGATGTCTCTGACCTCCGCCTTTCCAGGTTGATCGAAAATCTCGCCCGAACCGGCCTCGAGGCAGATTGTATCGTCGCTGATGCGCTGGAATTTGAAGCTGACGGGCTTTTTGACATTATCCTGCTGGACGCACCGTGCTCAGCAACCGGTACCATTCGCCGTCATCCTGACATGCCATATGTACGGGGCAACGAAGACGTAAGGTTGCTCATCACCCTGCAACGCAAACTGCTGCGCAAAGCAGCCGTGATGTTGAAGCCGGGCGGAACGCTGGTCTACGCCGTTTGCTCGCTGCTGGCCGATGAAGGACCAAAGCAGATCGCCGCTTTCCTGAACGAACGCGACAATTTCACACGCATTCCACTTTCTCCCGGCGAGAACCGGATACCGGGCGAATTCATCAGCAAAGCCGGCGATTTGCGAACCTTGCCCCATTTCCGGATCGCAGACAGCAGCGGTATGGACGGTTTTTTTGCTGCCCGCCTGATCAAAGACGCAAACTGATACAGATTGTTATCGATTCGTTAACGATCTTCGGGCTTGAATGAGCCTTGAACTCCAGCAGGTTCATGCCGCTAGATGTGATGACCTGCCGGGCGCGTACTCAACCCGGAAATTGCAATCGCAACCCATGAACTCCGCCTCGACAGTCCTGACCGGCCTTGCCAGTCTGACCAGCAGACAGCTGATCAACAGGATTGCCCGCGCAACATCGCCACAACTCCCCAGCCTGTCGATATCGCGTTGCACCGGACTGGGTCTGCCACTGGCATCCATCATCAGGGGTAATGCATCCCGGGCACCGGGATTGTATCGCGGTGTTTTCGAGATGGGCGGATGCAGGGCCGTTCTGGCCGGCACGTCCATTTTCGAGCTGCCGGATGCACGCCCACCGACATTTGATCAGGCATTGCACGGCTTCGGCTGGCTGCACGACCTGCAGGCCGGCGACACGCAACTGTACAGGATATTCGCGCGCGGTATCATAGCCGAATGGCTGGAATTGAAAGTCTACAAGAGCGCCAGTGCCCGACAGCCGCATACGCTGGCTACGCGTCTCATAAACTGGATACAATGTGCGCCATTCCTGCTGCATGGCGCCAGCCGCGGATTCGAAGCTTCGTTCATGGACAGCGTGACCCGGCAAACCCGGCTGTTGACCCGTCGCGGTGTCAATCATTTCCTGCCTGCCAACAGGCTGATGTCGGCAATTGCGATGGTTTACGCCACATTCGGTACAACCGGTCTGGAGGGTCTTCAGAAAACCGCCCTCAATCGACTGTCGCACGAGCTCGATCAGCAGATACTGCCCGATGGCGGACATGTGTCCCGCAACGGACAGACACTGCTAGACCTTCTGGTCCTGCTGATTCCGCTTCGCGACGCACTCAACAAGGCATTGCTCGAAATACCCGAACCCGTGAACGCCGCCCTTGAACGAATGTTGCCGATGTTGCGGCTGCTCACTCACAGTGATGGAGGCCTCGCCGTCTTCAATGGTGTGGCCGCAACGAAAGCCGGCAGTATCAGGGCTGTCCTCGACAAGGATATGATTCGCGGGCGCCCTCTCGCCATTGCGCCGCACTCCGGCTACTCCCGCATTGTCCACGGCACAGCTTCGATCGTGATGGACACCGGTATGCCGCCGGCACCGGGCCGCAATCCGGCAGCGGCATGTTCGCCTCTGGCATTTGAACTGTGTGATGGAGCGCATCGTATTATTGTCAATTGCGGCAGCAGGCAAAGTGCTGATGCGCGCTGGCGTACAGCCTCAAGACGTACCTCTGCACATTCCACCATGACCCTTGGTGAACTCGACACCAGTGCGGTGATAGACAATTTCTTCACCGCGGCGTTGTTCAGGACACCAGCCCTGATCACCCATGGAGATGTCGAGGCAGAAGTCCGCAGCGAAGATCACGGCAGCGTAATCACCGCACGCCACTCAGCTTATGTGAATGCCTTTGGTCTGGTACACGAACGCCAGTTGTTTCTGGATGCAAACGGTACAGATTTGCGGGGCGAAGACCGCATTGATGCCGATCCCCGGGTCCGCGACGCGGCCTATGACCCCGGTTTTGCCATACGTTTTCACCTGCATCCATCAATTAAGGCAACCAGGTCGCGTGACGGTGCGAGCATCATGCTCATGCTGCCCAACAAGGTTGGCTGGCGATTTTCAGCACGCGGCGGCAGGATATCGCTTGAATCCAGCGTCTATCTGCCAGACAGCAAATCTCCGCGGCCAACAGAACAGATTGTGATTTCCGGTATGGCCGGAAGATCTGACCGCATATTGTGGGCCTTCAAGCGGATAAAAAACACCTCCAAGCTCAGACCCCAAAAACCGCAATGTGCTCCTGAACTGCCATTGAATGCGGGATAACTGATCCTCTCGCTGTTCTGCAAACGGTACCTTCGTGTTAACGCTTTAGCTCTGTTTTGAATTGGCAATGGAGAAGTTGGCCAATGAGCGTTATTCGTCGCGCCCTGCTGTCGGTTTCCGACAAAACGGGGCTTGTTGAGTTTGCTACAGAATTGGCAAGCCTTGGAGTTGATCTGATCTCTACCGGCGGCACGGCCCGTGTCCTGCAGGAGGCCGGACTGAAAGTCACCGATATCTCCGGCTGGACCGGATTTCCGGAAATCATGGACGGCCGGGTCAAAACCCTGCATCCAAAAGTTCACGGTGGATTGTTGGCGGTCCGCTCAAATCCCGCTCACCAGGCAGCAATGCAGGAAAACGGCATTTCCGCCATCGATCTGCTGGTAGTAAATCTTTATCCGTTCGAGCAGACTTTGGCTGGCGGCGGCAGCTATGACGAATTGGTCGAAAACATTGACATTGGCGGACCGGCAATGACCCGAGCCGCTGCCAAGAACCACAACGATGTCACAACGGTCGTTGACCCGGCAGACTATTCCCTGGTCGTCGAGGAGATGCGCGCCCACTCGGGAGCCACCCTCCAATCCACGCGCACCAGACTGGCAGCAAAGGCATTCGCCCGCACCGCTGCCTATGACTCCATTGTCAGCACCTGGTTGTTGGGAGAAGCCGGAGTGGACCTAGGTCCCCATCGCGCTCTGGGCGGATCTCTGGCGCAACACCTGCGCTATGGCGAAAATCCACATCAGTCAGCAGGCTTTTATCGCTCTGGTGAAATACGCGAAGGTGTGGCTACTGCACACCAGTTGCAAGGCAAGGAATTGTCGTACAACAACATAAACGACACAGACGCAGCATTTGAATGTGTCAGCGAGTTTGATCCTGCAAACCACGCCGCATGCGTTATTGTCAAACATGCCAATCCGTGTGGCGTAGCAGTCGCTGCGACCGCTATCGAGGCTTACAACCTCGCATTGCGTTGCGACCCGGTCAGCGCTTTTGGCGGCATTGTGGCCTTCAATCAGCCAATTGATGAAGCCACCGCGGCAGCGGTTTGCGAGATTTTCACGGAAGTAATTATCGCGCCTGGCGTCAGCGATGCCGCAAGGGTGGTTTTTGCCGCCAAGAAGAACCTTCGAATTCTGACCACGTCGGGTCTTGCTGATGCAGAACAACCCGGCACTGCCATCAAGACTGTTGCCGGCGGGTTTCTGGTTCAGTCCCGCGATAGTGGCCGCGTAAACCGGAATGACCTGACGGTGGTTACAAAACGCCAGCCCGGCGAAAAGGAAATGGCCGACTTGCTGTTTGCCTTTCGGGTGGCCAAGCACGTCAAGTCAAACGCCATCATATATGCAAAGGACGGCGCCACGGTCGGCATCGGCGCAGGCCAGATGTCACGCATTGACTCCAGCCGCGTCGCCGCCCGCAAGGCCCGCGACGCCGCCGATGCTGCCAATATTGCAGAAACATTGACAAGCGGCAGTGTTGTGGCTTCCGATGCCTTTTTTCCATTTGCCGATGGTTTGCTGCAGGCAGCGTCCGCAGGGGCTACCGCAATTATCCAGCCCGGCGGCTCGATGCGCGACGATGAAGTCATTGCCGCAGCCGATGCGAAAGACCTGGCCATGGTCTTCACCGGAATGCGACACTTCAGACATTAAATCCAACGGAAGAATTCTTTGACCTGTCTGACGGAGAAACATCATGCTTGTCACGACAACCCACACAATCGAAGGTCGCCGGATTACAGCTTACAAGGGTCTCGTCGCCGGCGAGGCAATATTGGGCGCCAATCTGTTTCGTGATCTGTTTGCGTCCATCCGCGACATCGTCGGCGGCCGTTCTGGCGCTTATGAGAAGGTGCTCAATGATGCACGCGAGACGGCGATTGCCGAGCTGTCCGACAAGGCATCTGCCTTGGGAGGAAACGCTGTCATCGGCGTGGATATCGACTATGAAGCCATTGGCCCGAACGGCTCCATGCTGATGGTCACCGCTGCCGGTACAGCGGTTGTGGTTGAGTAGCGCGTCCTCCCGCCCAAAACAGGCAGAACTTCAGGCCTTCGCCAGTGCTCCCAGCTGGCTGGCAATCACAGCAAACTTTGCCAGTGAGAAATCGGACTCCCTGGTGATACGGACCAGCTCCTCCCCGGTTTGCGTTACCAGCGCCTGTCTCGTGTCAGACAGCCTGGTCTTGATGCTGCCCGCAGCAATGCTGCGAACAGAACGCTGTACTGTCTGGGTAATGCCCGCAATGGCCTGACGGTCATAATCACTTTCGCTGGGAAGCTGTTGTGCGCTGGCCAAGACGTGGTCAACTCCCAGGGTACCACTCAATCCGAAGTAGGTATTCGCGATTTCCCTGATCGGCCGGTTGGCAGACCGGGCGATCTGTACAACGTCCAGACCTCTAACCAAGTATCTCAGACCTGCGATCCGCAACGCCGTTTTCCTGTCCAGCCCAAGCGCCGAAATCTCCGCAACATCCTTCGCCAGCTGGTCTTTCTGGTCGCTTGGCAAGATGCCCAGCAAGTCACCGGATATTGCCGAAACCCCGTCCTTGTAGGTCGGAACCAATTCTGACAGTTTCTTGTCGCTGCTCTCGTTGGCGGCAAACCAGGCAACCGCGTCGCCCAGCCCTTTTTGCAGGCGTGCATAGAGCGACATTTGCTGCTCGCTGGAAATCTGGTTGTCGAGCCTGTCGATAGCCTCGTTCATCTCAACAAATCCGAAGCTGTCGCGGGCCGCAACGTAAAACCTGGCCAGATCGCCAGCTGGAACAGCGCTGTCATGCGTAAGATCGAACAGGAAAAGGGGGCCGCAGCGATTGACGATACTGTTGGCTATCAACGTGCTGATGATCTCCGCGCGCAGCCTGTGATCGCGAATCTCGGCAGCATAAACCTTCGACATACGACCCGGGAAGTACCGCATCAGCTCCCGCTCAAGGTACGGGTCAGATGCAAAATCCTGTGCCATCAGATCATTGAATACGACGATCTTAGCGTAGGACACCAGGACCGCCATTTCGGGCCGCGATAGAGCGCCGCCCGAATTCAGGCGATCATCAAGTTCTTCGCTCGAAGGCAGAAACTCGATAACACGATCCAGTCCCCCGCGATTCTCAAGCTCTTTGAACAACCGCGCCAGGCCGTCCCTGTCGCGCGACAGGCTGCCTTCCATAAGCGAGACGCACAATGTCTGCAGGTAATTGTTGCGCAAGACCAGTTCGGCAACATCGTCAGTCATGGCAGCCAGCAATTTGTTGCGTGCGGCCCGCTTCAATTTGCCGGACGACTCGGCTTCCCCGAGAGCAATCTTGAGATTGACCTCGACGTCCGAAGAGTTGACACCCGCCGAATTGTCAATGGCATCTGTATTAATGCGCCCGCCTTTCAGCGCGAATTCAACTCTGGCAAGTTGCGTCATGCCTAGATTGGCGCCCTCGCCCACGACCTTGACATTCAGTTCCGGTGCCGTGATGCGGATGCTGTCATTGGCCTTGTCGCCGGCGTCCGCGTCGCTTTCATTACGCCCACGAATATATGTTCCGATACCGCCAAACCACAAAAGATCCGCATCGCACTTGATTATGGCCTTCATCAGTTCGTTTGGCGTCACCTTGGAACGGGAAACCCCGATTGCCGACATGATCTCCGGCGACAGGCTGATTTGTTTCTCCGAACGCGAGAATATGCCACCACCCTTGCTGATCAGTTTGCGATCATAGTCCTGCCAGCTGGAACGCGGCATCTCGAACAAGCGTTTGCGTTCGGCATAACTTTTCGCAACATCCGGATCCGGATCGATAAAGATGTCACGGTGATCAAAAGCAGCGATCAGTTTGGTCTGTTGCGACAGCAACATTCCGTTACCGAACACGTCTCCGGACATGTCACCGACACCAGCTGCCGTGAACGGTGTTGTCTGGATGTCCCGGTCCATCTCACGGAAGTGGCGTTTGACCGCCTCCCAGCCGCCGCGGGCAGTGATGCCCATCTTCTTGTGGTCGTACCCGGCAGATCCGCCGGAGGCGAAAGCATCGTCAAGCCAGAAACCCGAATCGGAGGAAATTGCGTTGGCGACATCAGAAAACGCTGCGGTTCCCTTGTCGGCCGCCACCACAAGATAAGGGTCATCACCGTCATGACGCACCATCGCCGGTGGCGGAATTATTTCACCGCCCTGGGTATTGTCCGTCAGGGACAGAAGGCTTGAAATGAAGGACTGGTAGGCAAGCGTTCCCGCTTGGTAAATCTCATCACGGCTGCCGCCTGCCGGAAGTTGTCTGGGGATAAATCCACCCTTTGCGCCGACAGGCACAATCACGGCATTCTTGACGTTTTGCGCTTTCGCCAGACCCAGCACTTCAGTGCGGAAATCTTCTGCCCTGTCGGACCAGCGCAATCCTCCGCGAGCGATCTCGCCACCGCGCAAATGCACACCTTCAACGAGTGTGGAATGGACAAATATTTCTGCAAAAGGAACAGGTGCCGGAATTCCGGGCACGTCCTTGCTGCGGATTTTCATGGCCAGGGCAATCGGAAGACCATCCTGCAGGTTTTCAAGATTGAAGAAGTTGGAGCGCATCGTGGCGGTGATCACACCGGCCATATGACGGATGATCCGGTCGTCATCGAGGCTCGGCACATTTGCCAGATGATCTTCTATGTCGCGCAACAGTTGCGTCTGCAATTTTTCACGCGCCGTCATTTCATTTGCCTTGGCGTGGTCAGGCTGAAATCTCGCCTTGAACAAATCAACCAGCAACCGCGTCACTTCGCTGTAGCGCATCAACGTGCCGGCAATCGCTGAAACCGGATAGGCGAAACCGGTTTGTCGCAAATACCGCGCACAGGCTCTCAACACGGTCACTTCCTGCCAGGTCAGGGACGCCGACAACACCAGTCCGTTCAGCGGGTCACTGTCCGCCTTGCCGGTCCAGACAGCCAGAAAACACGCCTGCAATTGTTGATAGCTCAGTGGATCAACGACGGTATTGTCATCACTGTTGAGAGCAACCTCGTGAATATAAACTGATGCTGCTTCCTGTACCGAATTCGCTTTGGCAGCCGGATGAACCACATAGGTGTTTTCATCCAGGGCCCGCAGACCCATATCCTCCAGCAGCGGCAGACGGGCCGACAACGGAACCGGCGATGCCAGGTTGAACAGCTTCAGCCGTACTGCTCCATGACCGGCAACCGGCTCTGCAAACTCCGCGGCAGTCGTGTTTTCAGCATCAAGCGCCTCCATGACATCAATATCATGCTGCGCATCCGTGATGTCGGTGGCATCACGATAGGCGGGCGGGAAAGCATCAGCGTACCGCCTCGACAACGAGCGGCCGGCCGATCCGTCCCGGTTTGCAAGCAGGGCATCGGAAAGCTCGTCGCCCCAGCTTCGCGTGGCTGCCACGATTTCCTGCTCAACCATGTCTACGTCCGGCAGATTTTTCGCCGGCACCCCGAGTGAAATGATAAAGCGCACCCGAACCAGGGTACCTTCGCCGAAGTTCGGCATGAACTCGAGTGTCTTGCCGTTGTAGTGTCTCTCCAGTATGGCACCGGCTTTTTCCCGCAAAACCGAAGAAAACCGGTCGCGCGGAAAAAACACGAACGCGATCACGTATCTTTCAAACCGGTCAAGCCTGACAAAGACACGCGTGCGCGGCCTTTCGTGCAGTCGCCACATACCCATTGCAAGTGGGGCCAGTTGTTCGGATTCGATCTGGAACAGATCATCCCGCGACATGGTCTCCAGGATGTTCAGAAGTCCTTTGCCCGAATGGCCACTCGCCGTAAGTCCGCTAAGCGACATCACCGCATCTATGCGGCGGCGCAACAGCGGAATGCCGCTGGCCGCTTCGGTATAAGCGGTCGAGGCAAACAGGCCCACGACCCGCAGCTCCCCGACAACATTTCCTGCCTGATCAAAATCATACAGTCCCACATAATCCATGACGACAGGTCTGTGCACCCGCGAGACAACGTCAGATTTTTCCACAACAATTGCATAGCCAGATTTGTATTTTGACAGGTCGCGTTCCGCCGCATTCCGGATCACCTGGCGTTTCTGCAACCGCAAAATCCCAAGCGCCGACTTCTCGTCGGCAACCATTTGTTTCTTGCCACCCTTTTTGGCCAGTTTGTAATGGCACATGCCCAGGAATGTGAACTTGTTGTTCAGCAGCCAGCTCAGAAAATCGATAGTCTCGCTGACGATGGCGGTTGGCAGCGGCGAGGCTTGTGTCCTGAGTTTCTCGATCCTTCCTTGTATGACGTGCTGCATGGGTTGCCAGTCAACAACAGCAGCTTTTATCTCCTCCAGTATGTCATGCAATTCAGCCTCGAGTTCATCTCGTTCCTGCTTCGAATTCAACAACTCGAGATGAATATGCAAGTAGCTTTCCCGCAGGAAATCGCCCGCAGTCTGCTTCGGATCCTCGAGTGATTTCAGCTTGCCACTACTGTCGCGCTTGCTGGCAAGCACCGGATGCAAGATCGTATGTACGGTGTGTCCGTTCTTCGACAGGGCGTTAACCACCGAATCCACCAGGAACGGCATGTCATCATTCAGGATTTCCAGTATGCACCGCTGGGCCAGTGCGCCGCTTGTGACACCCGGTTCCTCGATCCGGATTTTGACCCGGCCGGGAGCTTTCACATCGAGAAACTGCCTGGATCTCTCGACGAGCAAATCAATGTCCGCGCTGGTCAGATCGGCAACGTCTTCGTCTGCTGCCTCGCGGAACAATTGCTTCCGCAAAATTTTGTCAAGCAGGCTTCTGCCAGATTTCCTTGGGGAATTTTTTTGCACAGACTTTGATTTGGCTTTTTCTGACACGACTTTCCACCCTTTTTTCAACTGCCCATAAATTCAGCATAGGACAGGTTCTCGATAATGGCTATGCATACGAATCGTATGTAAGGTCCAACCCGATACTTTAATGGAGACAGACAAATGACGCCCTCCGATACTCCCGTCACTGCCCTGACAATTGAACAGGTTGATGAGCTCAGTGAACGCCAGCAGGGTTATTTCGACAAATGTACGGAAAAACTTGGCTTCATTCCAAATGTGCTCAAAGCCTATGCATTTTCTTCTGCCAAACTGCAGGCGTTTGCCGATCTGTATAACGATCTCATGCTTGGAGACTCAGATTTGAGCAAGCTGGAACGAGAAATGATTGCCCTTGCGGTGTCCAGCGTGAACCAGTGTTACTATTGTCTGACCGCCCATGGTGCTGCTGTCAGGCAATTGTCCGGCAAGCCGGAACTGGGTGAGCAGATGGTGATGAATTTCCGGGCCGCAGATCTCGATGACCGCCGGACCGCGATGCTGGAGTTCGCCGACAAACTCACCCGCACCCCTCATGCAATTGTTGAGCAGGATCGCGAAGCCCTGCGGGCCGTTGGCTTTTCTGATCGCGATATCTGGGACATCTCAGGCGTTGCCAGTTTCTTCAACATGTCAAACCGCATGGCATCTGCGGTGGACATGCGGCCCAATGATGAGTATCACGCGCAGGCCCGCTGACCGGCCAGGATTGGCAAATCGGCAACTCAGGACAAGTATCTCGCAAGGCCTCGAACCCTAATGGCTCCAGACCACGCCTCACGGCGCACGTTCGCAATTATCTCGCATCCCGACGCCGGCAAGACCACGCTGACGGAGAAACTGCTTCTTGCCGGGGGGGCGATTCGTCTGGCCGGAGCAGTACGTACCCGGGGCGCCCAGCGCCGTGCCCGTTCAGACTGGATGAAGATCGAGCAGGATCGAGGAATTTCAGTAACCAGTTCTGTGATGACTTTCGACTATGACGGCCATACCTGCAATTTGCTCGATACCCCGGGCCACGAAGACTTTTCCGAAGACACCTATCGCACGCTAACCGCCGTCGATTCAGCAATCATGGTAATTGATGCTGCCAAGGGCATTGAAAGCCAGACCCGCAAATTGTTCGAGGTATGCAGGCTTCGCGATATCCCGATCATCACTTTCATCAACAAGGTGGATCGAGAAGGCCGCGACGGTTTCGAGTTGCTTGATGAAATCCAGGATATGCTGGCTCTGGATGTCTCGCCGATGATCTGGCCGATCGGCATGGGTTCGGATTTTTATGGTTGCTATGACCTGCGTAGCGCGCAGTTCTCTCGCGCTTCGAGACGTGGCGGACATTTTGACGAAACCCTGACGGTTCCATCGCCTGACAAACTTGCAGACATGGCAGGCGTGCCGGATCACATTGTCACAGCTGCATCCGAAGCGATCGAACTGGCACAGGCAGGTTACGCACCGTTCGAGCAGCAGTCTTTCCTGGAAGGTAATCTGACACCGGTCATATTTGGCAGCGCCCTGAACGAGTTTTCAGTGCAGCAGCTGCTCGATCTGATCATCGAACACGCGCCATCACCAAGACCCAGCCCCGCAGAACCCCGCGATGTTTCACCGGACGAGAACAAGGTCTCCGGCTTCATCTTCAAGGTCCAGGCCAATATGGACAAGAACCATCGCGACCGGGTGGCGTTCATGCGGGTCTGCTCCGGCCATTTCAAGCGTGGCATGAAGCTGAAACAGGTACGCACAAACAAGGATATCCTGGTTCACAGCCCGATTTTCTTTCTGGCGCAGGATCGCGAGATCGCCGAAGATGCACAAGCCGGAGATGTTATCGGGATTCCCAATCACGGCACAGTGCGTGTCGGAGACACGTTCACCGAAGGCGAAACCCTGCGCTTCACCGGCTTGCCGGCCTTTGCGCCGGAAGTGCTCAGACGCGTGCGGCTGGGAGACATGACTAGGGTTAAACAAATGCGTGCAGCACTTGAGGACCTCGCCGAAGAGGGCCTGATCCAGGTGTTTCAGCCAGAGGTCGGTTCCCAATGGATTGTCGGTGTGGTCGGGGTGCTGCAACTGGATGTGATGGCCTCGCGCGCCGCACAGGAGTATGGCGTGACGCTGGAGTTTGAAGCCTCGCCGTTTGAAATGGCGCGCTGGATTGCATCGCACGACGCTGCTGCGCTGGCCACGTTCCGGGAACGAAACCGCCTGGCCATGGCAACAGATCGCGATGGCAGTCTTGTGTTTCTCGCAAAGGGTTCCTGGGAACTCGACTACGCCGCAAAAACCTACGCAGACATCCGTTTCATGCGCACCAAGGAGCTTCAGTAACCGAGAATCAGGTTCGGTATGAAAAGCGAGACCGACGGCACGCAGGTGATAGTAATCAAAACCATGATGTAGCAGATGATGAAAAGCCAGCCTGACTACCGATGCAGCCGTGAAGGAATGCTCGCTCAACGCACCACAAACACCGACATTTTCAGGTGGGAGGCAAGATACCCGGCATTCGAGGAAAAGACATAGTCGCTGAGGCCGGGCACATGGCTGGCCATTACGATCAGGTCGGCGCCAATCCCTTCGGCAACCCGCTCCAGGTAATCATCGAGATCTATGGTTATATCGTGACTGACTTCCGATCGCGTTTTAAATGAGATCCCAAGTTTTTCGGAGTGCTCGGCGGCAAACTCTGCGAGCTTTTCAGCGAATGCCTCCGGTGTACGTGCAATTTCTGTCGGTCCCGATTGTGTGACGCCAACGATATACGCTTCCGCGCCATGTCGTTCTGCAAGTTCGGCGGAAATGGCGAGTGCCTTTTCCATCTGCTCGGTATGTCCAAGATCCACCGGGATCATTATTTTTTTAAACATGTCTGCACTCCTTCTCTTGTGCCGGCAGCATCTCACGCAGCCTCTTGGCAGTCTTTGCGTTGGATCAATTCCCTGATCTGCAGTCAAAGACACTCCGGCACGTCCAAACCGTTTGTTGAGATAGATTTTGACAACTGTGACAATTTGCCCGACACTCCGCTTGTAACTTGGCGGGAATGAAACACGCAAAAGGTGAGGGGAAACGTTGTGACGACATCTGACACAGGGCCCGATGCTGCCAATAAAGGCATGGACTACACTACCGACTACAAGATGGGGCAGGACAATATCCGTCCCATGGGACTTGACATTCACAACCCGGTTTTTCTGATTTCCAGTATCGTGATTTTCGGCTTCGTGCTGATAGCGCTGGCCAACCAGGAAGCCACTGCCGAATTTTTCGGCTGGCTCAGGCCCTGGCTCACCAAAACCTTCGACTGGTTCCTGGTGATGTCGGTTAACGTCATTACACTGTTCTGCCTGGCGCTGATTGTGTTGCCGGTAGGGTCGGTGCGCATCGGTGGCCAGGACGCAAAGCCTGACTACTCCTATGCCGGCTGGATCGCCATGATGTTCGCCGCCGGAATCGGCATCGGCCTGCTGTTCTTTGGCGTGCTGGAACCGGTCTATTACACCTTCTCCGAAGGCGGCGCAGCGCGGCCGCTCGGTATTGACCCGACAATACCGGGTAATGAGCACATAGGCGTTGTGGGAACGATCCACCATTGGGGGCTCGAAGGCTGGGCAGTCTATGCCGCTGTCGGTCTCAGCCTTGCCATCTTCTGTTACAATCTCGGCCTTCCGCTGACCCTGCGTTCGGCATTTTATCCGCTTCTGGGTGAGCGCGTGTGGGGATGGTGGGGACACCTGATCGACACACTGGCGGTGTTCGCAACCCTGTTCGGGTTGACGACCTCGCTTGGGCTCGGCGCCCAGCAAGTCGCGGCTGGTCTGTACGAAATCTTCGGCATTGAGCCGACCAACACGGTCTACGTGCTGCTGATTATCGGTATCACGCTGATTGCACTGGGATCTGTGTGCCTTGGAATGGACAAGGGCGTGAAACGTCTGTCCGAGATCAACATGGTCATGGCGGTCCTGCTGTTCTTCTTCGTAATGTTCGCGACCGGCGTCGGGGCTGCAATCTCCCGCTATGTCGGCGCGATGGTCGATTACGTGATCCTTCTGCCGGCGCTTTCAAACCCGTTCGGGCGCGAGGACACCAGCTACTTCCACGGCTGGACAACCTTCTATTGGGCCTGGTGGATCGCATGGTCGCCGTTTGTCGGTATGTTTATCGCGCGTATCTCCAAGGGCCGTACGGTTCGCGAGTTCGTACTGTGCGCCTTGATCGCTCCGACGGCCGTGTGTGCATTGTGGATGTCGACATTCGGCGGCGCCGCAATCGACATGATCAATGCTGGCGGCGCGCCTGGTGTCACAGCAACCGTGGTCGACAGCTATAAGCCTGAAGGCGCCTTGTTCGGCTTCCTGAAGGAGCTGCCACTGTACTCGGTCGTTGCGCCAGTTTCCCTGGCGCTGATCGTGATCTTCTTCGTGACCTCGTCCGACTCGGGATCACTGGTGATCGATACTATTACTGCAGGCGGCAAGATGGATGCCCCGGTCGTGCAACGGATTTTCTGGTGCACGCTGGAAGGGCTGGTGGCAATAGCCCTCCTGCTCGGCGGCGGGCTCAGCGCGCTTCAGGGTGCTGCCGTGTCCACCGGTATCCCGTTCACGGTGGTTATACTGATCATGTGTTATTGCCTATGGCTTGCACTCAGGTCGGAACGGGCCAAGTTCTAAAGATTCTTGCGCAACAATGCATTAACCGGGGGCTCTTCACGGAGCCCCCGGTTTTACTTGTTAGAACAATATAGCTGGATAATTCACCCCTGCCCAATTCCTGGTCAGGCTTGAGTAATCGGGGAATTTCCGAATTCCGGTACATCTGTAAAATTTATTTGAAAATCTTGGAGCGGGCGATGAGATTCGAACTCACGACCCCAACCTTGGCAAGGTTGTGCTCTACCCCTGAGCTACGCCCGCATCCATGGCGTTGGACAACAAACAATGTCGTCTCAAGCGCCGCTATATTGCGCAAGCCGGAACTAAATGCAATAGCACACGAGCCATAAAATAAATTCTTCTCAAAAGTCGCCTTGCGGAGCTTTCATGTCAGCCACGTCCGATCAATTGCTACAACACCTCGCCAGCCTGGGCATCAAGACGACAACAACCCAGCACGAAGCCGTGTTTACTGTGGAACAGGCCCGCGCATTGCGCGGTGAAATTCCGGGCGGTCATTGCAAGAACCTGTTTTTGAAAGATAAAAAGGGTGTGCTCTGGCTGGTGGTTTGTCTCGAAGACGCACTTATTGACCTGAAAGGCTTGCCGGCGCTCATTGGTTCAGCCAGAATTTCATTTGGCAACGCGGAGCTGCTGCGCGAAGTACTGGGTGTCGAACCTGGTTCGGTAACACCTTTCGCACTGATCAATGATAAAGCACACAAGGTCAAAGTTGTGCTGGATGAGAAGATGATGGCGTGTGATGTGGTCAGCTACCATCCACTGGTCAACACGGCCACGGTAACATTGACACCCGATGATCTGTTGAAATTCATTTCCGATTGTGGTCATGAGCCACAGATCATCAGGCTTTACAGCTAGTAATTCATTGCCATACCGCAGGTCGGGTTTGCAAAATGCGCTTATTGTGACCATGTTATCGGCAACACACTAAAGGCTGCGCTTAGGAAGGCCAAAATGACCAATCAGACTTTCTCGATGGGAACATCGTTCAATGCTGGCAGTGACACCACTGCGGCACAAACCGGCACATCAACACCCCAGTTGATCAAGGAATCAGACACACGGAACTTTATGAGTGATGTGATCGATGCATCCAAATCCGTGCCGGTACTGGTGGATTTCTGGGCGCCGTGGTGCGGGCCGTGCAAACAGCTTGGTCCCCTGCTGGAAAAAATCGTCTCCGAGGCCGGTGGCAAGATTCTGCTGGTCAAGGTCGATATCGACAAGAATCAGCAATTGGCGCAGCAGATGCGCATCCAGTCCATTCCGGCGGTTTTTGCCTTTGCCGACGGCCAGCCGATCGACGGCTTCATGGGAGCCCTGCCGGAATCGGAGATCAGGACGTTCGTCGACAAGATAATTGCTGGCCATGGCAGCCAGGTGGAACAGGTGGCGCAATTGCTGGAAGCCGCAGAAGACGCGCTGGCAAAAGATGCCGCACAACAGGCCATGCAGATGTTTGCTCAGGCACTTGAACTGGAGCCGGAAAACGGCCGGGCCATTGCCGGGTTGGCCAAAGCCCATATTGCGCTCGATGAACTTGATGCTGCCCGCGAATTGCTTGCCGTCATTCCGCCCTCGCTGGTGGACGACAATCATATCTCCGGGGCTCTGGCAGCATTGACCGTGGCAGAAACGACCGTTGATGATGGCGAGCTAGCCCGTTTGAGCACGGCAGTAGAGGCCAATGAGGCCGACTATCAGGCGCGCCTCGATTTGTCGGTCGCCCTGAACGCTGCAGGCCAGGAAGAGGCTGCCCTTGATCACCTGATGTGGCTGATCGAAAAAGACCGGTCCTGGAATGATGATGCCGCGCGCAAGCAGCTTTTGCTGTTTTTCGAAGCTTGGGGCCCCACCCACGAATTGACACTTGCAGGCCGTAGGCGATTGTCGTCGATCTTGTTTGCCTGATTGTCCCGCTTTATTAGGTGACCTCTGTGAAAACCAACAACGAACGCTATCAGACAGTGGCAGATTTGCCGAAAACGCTGCCGGTGTTTCCGCTGCCCGGTGCTCTTTTGTTGCCGGGTGGCGATTTGCCTCTGAATATTTTCGAGCCGAGATACCTGGAAATGGTTTCCACTGCACTGTCCGGTGAACGGGTCATCGGCATGATTCAACCGCGCAATATGGAAACAGAGATCGACCTTGACGCGCAGGACGAACTGTCCAGTTCCGACCTGTACGATGTGGGATGTGCCGGCAGGATCACTTCATTTATGGAAGTCGAGAACAATCAGGTACAGATAATCCTGTCGGGTATTTGCCGTTTCAAGATCCGCAACACGGTGGAATCGCAAACACCGTTCCGGATAGTGCATGCAGACTATGATGAATTTCTCATCGATCTGACCGATGAAAACGAAACCATAGGGGAAGACCGCGAACGTCTGCTGGAAAGTCTGCGTCGATTTCTCGACGCGCGGTCCATGCAGGCCGACTGGGATGAAATTCGCGAAGTGTCCACGACCACATTGATTAATACACTATCCATGATTGGCTCATTTACCGCCGGTGAGAAGCAAGCGCTGCTCGAGGCACCGGATTTGAAGCAGCGCACCAGGACCCTTATAGCCCTGGCAGACATGTCAACTGGTTCAGAAGACGGAGAGCGCGTGGTGCAATGACCGATGGCTCGGAGGAGACAAGCGCCAGACGACCGGATACAAGCCGCCAGACATATCGGCGCGCCAGTACACAGTTGCTCGAAATGCTGGTGTGCCCGGTCACGCATACCACCTTGGAATACAACATCGAAACACAGGAGCTGATTTCACAACGCGCGCGTCTGGCCTATCCGATCCGCGATGGCATTCCAATCATGCTGGTGGAAGAGGCCCGTGTCCTGGATGACTGATATGACCCCCGACAATTCCTCGATTTGGGTCGAGGAAATTCGATTAACCAATGCGGGCGGCTTGCTGGAAGTTACGTTCGGCAATGGCGAAAAACACCAGTTGGCAGCGGAGTACCTTCGCGTGGAAAGCCCCAGTGCCGAGGTGCAAGGACACAGTGCTGATCAGAAAATCTGCGTCGACGGAAAATCCGGTGTGGTCATTACAAAAATTGATCCGGTCGGCAACTATGCCGTGCGCCTGACTTTTGACGACATGCATTCAACCGGAATATACAGTTGGGATTACCTTTTGAAACTGGGCCGGAACCATGAAGCGATCTGGTCGGCTTATCTGGGTCGCCTGGAAGCTGAAGGCAAGACCCGGGAATAGAGCACTATTCAGGCTCGCCGCGCAGGAGGCGTGGTTGCCGGCCTGATATCCCGGCAGCATGATCCATAAAAAAGGCTTTCAGTGGAGGCAACCGGTCAACGAGCTTCAAGCCGGCTTGTCTGGCCGTAGCGACAGGTAGCGACGAATTGGAGAATAGCCGGTTCAAACCATCACACGCTGCTGCGACCAGGATGGTGTCTGCCCGTCGCCATTCTTCAAACGATTTGAGACAGTTTTGCTCGCCATGGTCCTGTCCGCGCCTGACATTGTCCATCAGACAGTCGCTCAATGCCGCAATGTCGCGAAGTCCCAGGTTAAAGCCCAACCCTGCTATCGGGTGGATGACATGCGCAGCATCACCGATCAGAGCCAGTCGGTCTGCAATAAAGGTTTTGGCAATCTGTACCGACAGCGGCCAGGATGCATAGTCGCCGACCAGAGTGACATTGCCCAGATGATTGCCAAACCTGAGCTTGAACTCCTCCAGAAACTCACTCCGCGGCAGCTGCATGAGTTGTTCGGCAACCTGGGTTTGTTCCGTCCAGACTATTGAAGATCGGTTGCCGGTAAGTGGCAGGATGGCAAACGGTCCTGCTGCGCGGAAATGTTCTTCGGCACGGCCATGATGCGCCAGTTCATGGGCAACCGTCATGGCGATACCGGATTGGGCATAATCCCATTGAACAGTGTCGATACCGGCTGCTTGCCGGGTTCTGGAATTTCTGCCATCGGCGGCAATAATGAGCGGTGCGGCAAATTTGTGCCGGTCGGCTGTCGTCACTGATGCAGGTGACGATTTGAAATCATAGGTTTCAACCGCGGCATTGCCGATGAAGGTAATATCCGGCATCTGCCTGACCCGGTCAACAAGGGCAGCTACAAGTGTTGAGTTTTCCACCATCCATGCTGAAGCAGTGCCGGTGTTGCCGGCATCCAGAAAGCTCAGTAACGCAGGCCGGTCGCCCGTTTCGGTCCTGCCGTCAGTTACAATGATTTCTTTGAACGGCTGCGCCTGATCTGCTACCGCGTCCCAAACACCAAGTGCCTGCAACATGGTCCGGGAACTTCTGGTGATTGCTGAGCCGCGTGCATCCTGGCCGTATTGCCGATCCTCCAATGCAGGTCCGGCATCGATGATCAGCGTCTTAAGGGGTATGGACAAATGCTCCCCCGACAGGGCAAGACCACAGGTCAATCCGGCAAGACCTCCGCCAATTATGATAGCGTCATATGGCTGGTGTGATTTCACTGGATGCCTTTTCAGCCATGTCTGGCTTGTAAAAAAATATTATGGGTCAGGACCCGTTGATGTCCGAATACGATGAAGTCGTTACCAGTTTCAATCTTGAAAGATTGAATGACAACCGGTTCCGTAGCCGCAGCCCTCAATTCGGGTGGCGGCGGATCTATGGCGGATTGCTGCTGTCACACGGATTGCGAGCAGCACAATTAACAACTGGCAATGCCCACCGTGAGCCTCACTCGCTGCACGGATATTTCCTGAGACCGGGCATAATCAGCGATCCTCTGGAGCTTGAAGTAGAGCGATTGCTCGACGGCCGCACCATCGAAAATCGCCGGATAACCATCACGCAGGGCAATAAACCGATCTTCTGCCTGCAAGCATCATTTCGAAAATCCACTGCCGGACTGACACATCAACCAGCCATGCCGAAGGCGGTTGCACCGGAAAACTTGCCCGATGAGAATGAGTTGGCCGTCCTGTATTCTTCTGTGCTTTCAGATGGTGCGCAAACCTATCTCAAGCGAGGGAAAGTTTTTGAGCTCCGCCCTGTTGATCATGAGTTGTTCGTTCATCCGGATCCCGAGCGGCCAGAATCCGGTCTGATCTGGGTAAGGCTGCGCATGACCCGACAGCCTGAGCCCGACTTGTCATGGGCCCTGCTTGCCTATCTGTCCGACATGACCGCACTGAACGGCAGCCTTCACCCTCACGGCCGAAATTTCTTTGACGCCGACATCTCAATGGCCAGTCTTGATCATGCGCTTTGGATACACAACCGCCCGGACTGGTCTGATTGGTTGCTGATGAACCATGAAGCGATGGGCAACGAGGCGGGGATGGGAGTTGGCAGGGTAAATCTGTTTAATCGCACCGGCACGCTTGTTGCCAGCGTTGTGCAACAGGGGTTCATCAAGTCCAGCACTGATTAAAATTTAGGCATTATTTGATAATTGTTTAAAATTTATGCTGTTTTTTGCGGTCAGGTTTCCAAACCTGAAATTAAAATTGTTGTATATCAGATAGTTATGCTGAATTTCCAGTTTGGCACGTCTCTTGAAATACATCTGCGTTGACGCTGTCTTTTTTAGTCTGGCAGTGATGGACAACAACGGAGATGCAGATGAAATACATCATCTCGATCATCAAACCTCACCGCTTGGAGGAAGTGCGTGCCGCACTGTCCGGCATCGGTGTCGAGGGTATGACGGTGAGCGAAGTCAAGGGGCACGGGCGGCAGAAAGGCCACACCGAAATCTACCGCGGAGCAGAGTATGAGGTGTCGTACCTGCCCAAGATCAAGATCGAACTTGCACTTGAAAACAACCTTGCGGCCAAGGCCGTGGATGCCATTTCCGAGGCGGGTCGAACCGGCCAGATAGGCGATGGAAAAATATTTGTTCTGAACCTGGACAGTGCCGTGCGCATTCGCACCGGCGAGTCTGGCGAAGACGCATTGTGAGGGCAACTGACATGAAGCTTTATCCAAAAATCGCGCTGGCAGGGTTGCTGGCAATCGGTGCTGTACTGGGAAGTGACGCAGCATTTGCGCAAACCGGTACAGAAGCCACGGCAGATGTAAAATACATCTTTTCATCACTTCTGTTCCTGATCGGGGGATTCCTCGTCATGTTCATGGCAGCCGGATTTGCCATGTTGGAAGCAGGCCTGGTGAGGTCGAAAAACGTATCCATGCAGTGCCTCAAGAACATTGCACTTTATTCGGTCGCTGGCCTGATGTTCTGGGTTGTCGGCTACAACCTGATGTATGAAGGCGTTGTCGCTGACTCAGGTTGGATAGGAACACCAACTCCAAAAGTAATTCCTGCAACCGACGCTGATGCCGGAAGTTACGCTGCAGGTTCTGACTGGTTCTTCCAGATGGTTTTCTGCGCCGCGACAGCTTCAATCGTGTCCGGAACCATTGCCGAACGTATCAAGTTCTGGCCATTCATAATTTTCACCGCCATCCTGACCGGAGTAATATATCCTATTCAGGGCAGCTGGGAGTGGGGAGCCGGTTGGCTCAACGGCATCGGTTTTTCTGACTTTGCCGGCTCAACCCTCGTTCACTCGACAGGCGGATGGGCAGCACTGGTGGGCGCCATCATTCTCGGCGCGCGCGCCGGAAAGTATGGTGCAAATGGCAGCGTCAATCCAATCCCCGGATCAAGTATCCCGCTGGCGACACTGGGAACCTTCATCTTGTGGTTCGGATGGTTTGGCTTCAATGGCGGTTCGCAGCTTGCCATGGGCACAATATCCGATGCTTCTTCCGTTTCGCGAATTTTTGTGAACACCAACCTGGCAGCGGCATCCGGTGTGGTTGTAGCGATCATTCTGACCCAGATTGTATACAAGAAGATGGATGTAACCCTGGCGCTTAATGGCGCGCTGGCCGGACTGGTGGCAATCACGGCTGAACCGCTGACGCCATCGCCAATCATGGCCATCATAATCGGCGGCATAGGTGGCGCTATTGTGATATTCGCCGTGCCAATGCTCGACAAACTGAAGATTGACGACGTCGTAGGTGCAATCCCGGTTCATTTGCTGGCCGGCATCTGGGGCACCATGGCCGTGCCGCTGACCAACTCCGATGCCACCTTCTACGCACAGGCCGTAGGCGTCATTGCAGTGGGCATATTCGTGTCGGCTTCAAGCGCCATCGTGTGGACAATCCTGAAGACAACCATGGGTATCAGGGTCAGCCCTGAAGAAGAACTCGAAGGCCTTGACAAGGGAGAGATCGGTGTGGAGGCCTACCCGGAATTTGCGCGGGGAGGATCTGCTATCTGATACTCCCGAAAAGCGTTCAGCGTTTCTGCTGACACACTGTTATGAACCCCGGATAGCATTCAGCTTTCCGGGGTTTTTTCTGGCGCGTGACGACATCAAGATACCTCTGACCGAAGCAATCAAGCTTTGCTGATACAGCCCCTTTCTGCAGCCCGGAGTAGCTACAAAAGGTTCATTTGAGCCGACGTCGCATTGGCCAAAACTTAACGACACCTTAACCATGCCCGGACCACAATCGCAGCAAGATGCCTTCATGGCGGCTGAGGCCCGTCTTCAGCCTGTTGACCCTGCGCAAGACCGGAAGTTCCAAATATGTCTCGAAGCCGTACCGCAAAACCTGCACAAGCAACCATACCCAAGGGGTTGAAGGCCTTCGCCCGCAAGCGGTTAATGGAATTACAGGGGCTTCTGCTGTTAGGCTGTCTGGTACTGCTCACGTTGGCGCTGGCAACCTGGTCATCCAGCGACCCTTCCTGGAGCAATGCTGTCGAAACGAGAGCTGTCAACGCGCTTGGCTATCCCGGTGCGATTATCTCCGATAAGCTGATCATCTGGTTTGCACTGGCTAATTCGGTCATTATCGGTATCCCGGCATTCTGGGCCATCACCTTGATATCCCACAACCGTTTGGGCAACTGGTCTACCCGCACACCGTGCTGGCTTGCAGCAATCCTGTCAGCAGCCGTATTGCTGGCATTCATGCCGATCTCGCAAAGCTGGCCAATTGGTCCGGGCCTCGGCGGCACAATCGGTGACAGTGCGGCGATGTTGCTGACTGCTTTGCCACGAATGTTTGTTCCCGAACCCCTGGCAGCCGCTGCCGGTGGTCTTGTTGCACTCGTCACCTTCATCTGGACCAGCCTGCTTGCCCTGGGCTCTTCACCATCGCAAGCTGCACGAGCCCTGAAGTCCTTCAAACGGCCAAGCATAATTATCGGCTCCAGGGCGTTGCATGCGTCAACTCGACTGGCCCATACGGTTGGCAGTCTTCGCGATCGATATCACGCCGGCGAAGATGAGCCCAACAGACCGGGACGTCGGCTGGCGGAAAATCTGCGTTCGGAAACAACTGCAGACAGCGGCTTGCTGAACCGCCTGAAGAACCGGTCCACACCCGATCAGACCGCCGGCACGGATCTGGATACTGACGTGGCTCCTATCCCTTCATTCTTGGCCAAACGTGCACCATTGAGTGACAATCGGATCGAACCCCGGCTTACACGTTCGCAAGACGATGCCTCTGCCGGAGGTGCACAACGAACCGAACCTGCTCTCAATACGCCTGGCTCGTCGCCGGCGACCGGCAGCAGCCGGGTTCAGCCTGCCGCGAAACCGGTCAAACAGGGTTCCCGGATTGCCAAGGATCTGCAGCCTGATCTTTTGCCCAACAACGGAGAGTTCCAGTTACCGCCCCTCAGCTTGCTGATGCAACCTGATGATTCCGGCCAGGCCAACCAGCTATCAGCTGATGCACTGGAACAGAATGCACGCATGCTCGAAGGCGTGCTTGATGATTTTGGCATTCGCGGTGAGATCATAAATGTACGACCCGGTCCCGTAGTAACCTTGTACGAACTTGAGCCGGCTCCAGGCATCAAGTCATCTCGAGTGATCGGGCTGGCCGACGACATCGCTCGATCCATGTGTGCAATCTCTGTTCGTGTAGCAGTGGTGCCCGGCCGTAATGCAATTGGTATTGAAATGCCAAATTCAACTCGCGAAACCGTTTATCTTCGTGAATTGCTGGCATCACGCGATTTTGAGAAGACCAGGCAGAAGCTGGCGATGGCACTGGGCAAGGACATTGGTGGCGAACCCACGTTTGCAGATCTCACACGTATGCCCCACCTGCTGATTGCCGGTACGACCGGGTCAGGCAAATCGGTCGGCATCAACACGATGATATTGTCACTGCTGTTCAGGCTCCGTCCTGATGAGTGCAAATTGATCATGATTGACCCGAAAATGCTCGAGCTGTCTGTCTATGAGGGTATCCCGCATCTGCTGGCTCCCGTCGTGACCGATCCGCACAAGGCCGTTGTATCCCTCAAATGGGCCGTGCGCGAAATGGAAGAGCGATACCGCAAAATGTCCAAGCTGGGTGTGCGCAATATCGATGGCTACAACACGCGCGCGGTACAGGCTCAGAAGAAGGGTGAAGTGTTTACCCGTCAGATACAGACCGGTTTTGATCCTGAGACCGGAGCCCCGATCTACGAAGAAGAGCAGATGGATCTCTCTCCGATGCCCTTCATCGTCGTGATAATCGACGAAATGGCTGATCTCATGATGGTCGCCGGCAAGGATATTGAGGGTGCCGTCCAGCGCCTGGCTCAGATGGCACGCGCCGCGGGAATTCATGTGATCATGGCAACCCAACGCCCGTCTGTAGATGTGATCACCGGCACAATCAAGGCCAACTTCCCGACCCGCATCAGCTTCCAGGTCACTTCCAAAATTGACAGCCGCACCATCCTGGGTGAACAAGGCGCTGAACAGTTGCTTGGCCAGGGTGACAATCTGTTCATGGCCGGCGGCGGCCGCATTTCTAGGCTGCATGCACCATTTGTTTCAGATGACGAAGTTGAAAAGATTGTCGCGTATCTGAAGACCCAGGCAGCGCCAGACTATGTTGACGCTGTCACGGAGGACACTGGTGATGATGGCGGCAACGGCGGCTTTGACGCCGGCGCGTCTGGCGGAAATTCCGGCGATGAACAGTACGACAAGGCCGTTGCTGTTGTCCTGCGCGACCGGAAAGTCTCGACCAGTTACATTCAGCGCAGATTGTCTATCGGCTACAACAAGGCAGCCAGCCTGATCGAACGAATGGAGGAGGAAGGGTTGATTTCAGCTGCGAATCACGCAGGTAAACGCGAAATTCTGGTCGGGGAGGATATGGGGTGATCATTTGCCCCATTGTCGCCGCGTTGCGCGTCGATGAATAAATGCTCGACCCAGCAAAAACCTGCTGGCCTATCAGGAGGATATCCGTTGACAAAAAAATCTGCTCGTTTGGCCTTTTTCTTGAGCCTTTGCCTTCTGCTGCCGGCAGTTAACCTTCTGCCCGGTTATCCGGCAATTGCGCAAGCCGAAACACAAAGATCAGAAGACGACAACGCAGCAATCAGCTTGCTTAACACCTACCTGAATGAAATCGTCAACATGACGGGCGAGTTCACCCAGACCAGTCCGCGAGGCCAGATTGCCAGCGGAGTGTTCTATATCTCAAAGCCCGGCAAGATGCGTTTTGAATATGCCCCGCCGAGCCCCCTGCTGGTGGTGTCGGATGGTCGCTGGGTCACTGTCACGAACACCAAACGTCAGCGCGACGACCAGTATCCGCTTTCAGCCACGCCGCTAAAGCTGGTTCTGGCAGATGAGGTCAACCTGTTTGAGCAAGCCATAATCCTCAAGGTCGAATCTCATGAAAACATTGTCGCGATTACCATGCAGGAGAAAAATCAGCTGGTGGCCGGGGAGCTCACAATGGTTTTTGACCGCGAAGCCAATGACCTCGTTCAATGGATCATTCTTGACGGCAAGGGTCAGCGCACCAGTGTTCAATTGTCCAATGTCGACAAGGAAGTAGAGCCGGATCCGAAACTGTTTGTGATCAAACGTACCAAGGAACGCAAGACCGGATCCGACCGTTAAGCCGCGGGAGCGGGTCCACCTTGAGAATTGCCACCTGGAACATCAACTCGGTTCGACTGCGAGCTGGGCTTCTCAGCCGGCTGCTCAAAGAACACCGGCCAGACGTCGTTTGCCTCCAGGAAACCAAATGTCCGCCTGGCCAATTCCCGGCTTCTGCATTTGCACCACTGGGGTATCAGTATGTCGCTGAAAATGGATTGTCAGGTCATCATGGTGTAGCCATCATCTCGCGCATCCCGTTTGATCAGCTGGATATTCATAGGTTTTGCGGACAAAACGATGGCCGGCATATCAGTATTCGACTGACAAAGACCAACATGACTGTGCACAGTCTTTATATTCCCGCAGGCGGCGACCTGCCTGACCCGCAGATCAATCCCAAGTTTGACCACAAGCTTGCATTTCTCGACGAGATGAAAGACTGGACCTCCAGACATGTCTCAAACAGCAATGGCGAGCATGTGTTCACAGGTGATTTCAACGTCGCGCCGCTGGCAAGCGATGTGTGGTCACACAAGCAGCTGTTGAAGATCGTATCCCATACACCGCAGGAAACCGAGCGGCTCTTGGACATCCAAACGACCTGCAGTCTGCATGATCCAATTCGCGCCCAGATGCCGGAACCGGAGAAGATTTACTCCTGGTGGAGTTACAGGGCCCGCGACTGGCAATCATCGGACCGCGGACGGCGGCTTGACCACATCTGGGTATCAAGAGGGCTTGCAGGCCAATGCACCAATGCGACAATCCTGAAGGAAGTGCGCGGCTGGGAACGCCCCTCCGATCACGTACCGGTTCTGATTGACATCACCTGACCCGACTTTGCTCGCAAGACTGATATGTTTCCCCGTGAGACGGGACGAAGGATCGCGACCGTTCACTCTTCTTCTTCACGAAGCAACTCGTCAAAGGGTGAATTCTCGAACCTTGTTTGCACCTCACTCAATTCATTCGAGCACGTCTCAAGTTGACGATTGAGTACATCAAGCACCTGCATGCCTATTTCAGGGAATTCTGAACACAACCGCAGAAAGACCGACTGTTCAATGACAACTGCTTCAATCTCGGTCTTTGCATTCAACGTCACCTGGCGAGGCAGTCCCGCAATCAAAGATTGTTCACCAAACATCGACCCGGGCCCGGCCAGTGCCAGAACGCCGCCAGTTTGCGGATCTATAACGACACCCTCGCCTTGCTTGATTATGAGGGCATTTGTTGACGGATCGCCGGCTTCAAATACCGTTCGGCCAGCCGGCACAATTAGTTCGTCTGATGAAAACACCAGCGTTTGCAGATGCGCATCGTTCACGCCTGCAAACAGTGGCAACTGCTTCAACAGATCAACTGCGGAGCGAACTCCCATATTTCAGCCCGTCCATAATGGATCCCGCAAACAGTGTACTACGGAACGAGTTTGTATCCACCGGCTTCCGTAACCAGCAATTGTGCATGAGATGGATCGGCTTCGATCTTCTGCCGCAATCGATAAATGTGGGTTTCCAACGTATGTGTTGTCACGCCCGCATTATACCCCCAAACCTCATGCAGCAGCACGTCGCGACCAATCACCTGATCGCCCGCGCGATACAGGAACTTCAGGATCGAGGTTTCTTTTTCGGTAAGCCGGACTTTCCGGTTGTCGTCCTGCATGAGAAGTTTGGCGCTTGGTTTGAACGTATATGGTCCAATCTTGAATACCGCATCCTCACTTTGCTCATGCTGACGAAGTTGCGAACGGATACGGGCCAGCAGAACTGCGAATTTGAACGGCTTGATGACGTAATCATTGGCGCCGGCGTCAAGGCCGAGAATGGTATCTGCATCAGAACTTTCGGCCGTCAGCATAATCACCGGCCCACGATAACCGTTTTTGCGCATGATCTTGCAGGCTTCACGTCCGTCAAGGTCAGGCATGTTGACATCCAGAATTACCAGATCGACCAGCTCCGATTTCAGATGGTTGACTGCCGGGAGCCCGCCGTTTACGGCGGTTACGGAAAAGTCGTCATGCAGGGAGAATTGCTCGACTATTGTCTCGCGCAGGGCGTCGTCATCGTCAACGACAAGAATTTTTTTCTTTGTGCTCATTTGTCATGTAGTCCTGATGGCAATAGTAATTGCAAATGACTTTAGTTTGATGCCCTCCGGTTTGCAAAGGGCAACAGAGGTCACGCATGGGAACTTTTGATCAGGAGTTTGCGATCAGGCATATGGCCTCCAACGGTCATATAGCGACTTTTACCATGGGTACAATAGCCTTTCCCTGCATTATCGGGCCTGCCGGCATTGCATACAGAAAGCGGGAAGGTGATGGTGCCACGCCAGCCGGACATTGGCCAATGCGATCTGTCATGTACCGGGCAGATCGGGTCGTGCGGCCAGTTACCGCTCTGCCGGTCAAATCAATCATGCCGGATTCCGGCTGGTGTGATGATCCTGCCTCGCGCGATTACAACAAGTCCGTACAACTGCCCTGCGCCCACAGCCACGAGAACTTGTGGCGCGAGGACCATGTGTACGACATCATTGTCGTGCTGGGACACAATGACAACCCGGCGGTACCCGGAAAAGGCAGCGCTGTCTTCATGCACCTGAGCCGCCCGGACGGATCAGCAACCGAGGGTTGCATCGCGCTCAGGCAAAGTCATCTTCGACAAATACTCTTGCGCTCCAGCGCGGCAACTGTCTTGCGCATCGGATAAGGTCTAAACAAGCGCCTACCCTCTACTGCCAAAAATCGCACTGCCTATCCGTACATGGGTCGCACCCAGTTCGATGGCTTTTTCAAAATCCCCGCTCATCCCCATGCTGAGCTTGGCCAGACCATTGCGTCGTGCGATATCAGCCAGCAAGGTAAAATGTGGTGTAGGCTCCTCATCAAACGGAGGGATGCACATCAGGCCGGCAATGCTCAGACCGTAGGATTGGCTGCACAGTTTCAAAAACTGGTCGGCCTGTTCGGGACTCACTCCCGCCTTTTGTGCCTCATTGCCGGTATTGACCTGGACAAACAGTTCCGGACTCTTGCCGGCAGACTGGATTTCACTTGCCAGGGTTCTGGCCAGCTTCTCCCGATCCAGTGTTTCAATGCAGTCAAAAAGTGCAACTGCCTCACGCGTTTTGTTGGATTGCAACGGTCCGATTAGATGTAGATCGGTGGCTGGATATTTTTGTTTCAGTGACGGCCACTTGCCTTGTGATTCCTGCACCCTGTTCTCGCCGAACACCCCATGGCCCAACTGCAATACGGGCTCTATAACATCTGCAGAAAATGTCTTGGACACAGCCACCAGCGTAACATCACTGGCTGATCGATCAGATTTGCGCGCAGCAGCTTCAATCCTGTCGATCACGTCGTTATAGCGTTGGGAAACCGTGTTCATGTTTATATGACCGTCTTGCTTGCCCGTCAGGTTGCTTCCTGATACTGCACTGCCAATACAAATCAAGATTAATGAACAGGCATACCATACGAAATGTCGACTGAACGATACAATCCCCGCGGCGTAGAGACCAAGTGGCAGAAGGCCTGGGCAGAAGCAGACAGCTTTCTGGCCAGCAATTCCTCCGACAAGCCGAAATACTACGTGCTAGAGATGTTCCCCTACCCGTCCGGCCGCATTCACATGGGTCACGTCCGGAATTACACCATGGGCGATGTAATCGCCCGTTACCGCAAGGCCTGTGGATACAATGTGTTGCATCCGATGGGATGGGACGCGTTTGGCATGCCGGCCGAAAATGCTGCAATTGAGCGCAAGGTTCATCCGAAATCCTGGACTTACGAAAACATTGCCGCAATGCGCGATCAATTAAAGTCCATGGGACTTGCCATCGACTGGTCTCGTGAATTTGCTACCTGTGATCCTGAATACTACGGTCATGAACAACGCATGTTCATCGAATTCTACAAGGCTGGCCTGGTTGAACGCAAAATCTCGATGGTTAACTGGGATCCGGTCGACCAGACGGTGCTGGCTAATGAACAGGTCATCGACGGTTGCGGGTGGCGCTCCGGCGCGCCCGTCGAAAAGCGCGAACTTGCCCAATGGTTCCTGAAAATTTCGGATATGTCGGAAGAGTTGTTGTCTGCTCTGGACACCTTGACCGACTGGCCGGAAAAAGTTCGACTCATGCAACGCAACTGGATCGGCAAGTCGGAAGGTTTGCGGTTTTCCTTCGACTTGGAAGACGAGGCCGGCAACCGGCTCGATGACAAGCTAACCGTTTACACAACCCGGCACGATACTATTTTTGGCGCCACTTTCTGTGCCATATCTGCCGATCACATCCTGACCCGAAAGGCAGCCACCGGTTCTGAAACTGTCAGCGAGTTCCAGAAGGAATGTGCCGCCCTTGGAACCAGCGAAGAGGCAATCGAGCGCGCAGAAAAAAAAGGTGTGCCGCTCGGCATCTATGCCCGCCATCCGTTTGACGAGAGCAAGCGCTTGCCGGTTTATGCTGCCAACTTCGTGCTGATCGGATATGGCGAAGGCGCTGTATTCGGCTGTCCTGCCCATGACCAGCGCGATCTGGATTTCGCCCGGAAATACGATCTCGAAGTGATCCCGGTAGTTGTCCCGGTAGATGCGGATGTCTCATCCCTGGTAGTCGGAAACGAGGCGTTGCTGGAGAAGGACACCTCATCAGTCCATATGGTCAACTCGATGTTTCTCAATGGAATGTCGGTCGCCGACGCCAAGGAAGAAGTTGCAAATCGCATGACCGAAGCCGGTATTGGTGAACGAAGGACAAATTACCGTCTGCGCGACTGGGGCGTCTCCCGGCAACGGTACTGGGGTTGCCCAATCCCGTTCATTCATTGCAACGATTGTGGCGTGGTAGACGTGCCGTTGGAAGACCTGCCGGTGGTCTTGCCGGATGACATCAACTTCGACAAGCCTGGCAATCCGCTCGAACGTCACGAGCAATGGAAATCTGTTTCGTGCCCGAAATGTAAACAGCCCGCAAGACGGGAAACTGACACTTTTGACACTTTCATTGATTCGTCCTGGTATTTTGCCCGCTTCTGCTCACCGCATTCGAAGCAGCCGGTAGATAAGGACGCAGCAAGTTACTGGATGCCGGTGGATCAGTATATCGGTGGCATAGAACACGCCATTTTGCACTTGTTGTATTCGCGGTTCTTCGTGCGCGCCATGAAAAAAGTCGGCTACCTGGATATTGACGAACCTTTCAGGTCGCTGTTCACACAGGGTATGGTGATCCATGAAACCTATCGATCCTCGACAGGTGAGTGGATCGAACCTGCTCAGGTCGCAAGAGACGGTGACAAGCTGGTCGACACGGTATCGGGTAAGCAAGTGACGCTTGGTCCTGCAGAAAAGATGTCCAAGTCCAAGCGGAACGTCATCGATCCCGACGATATCATTGAACAATACGGTGCAGATACAGCGCGATGGTTCATGTTGTCCGACACTCCGCCGGAACGCGATATCGAGTGGACGGAGGCCGGCGTTGCTGGCGCCTGGCGATTTGTGCAGCGGATCTGGCGGCTGGTCGGTCAGGTCGCCGGTGACAAAATTACAATAGATCCGGGTATTTTGCGCCAATGCACCACAGCAAACGTTGTTGAGCTTAGAAGAAGTACGCATATGGCAATTGCAGCAGTCGGTGACGACATCGCCAATCTGCGCTTTAATCGGGCCATAGCCCGGGTGTATGAACTGGTGAATGCACTTGCGGCTGCGCTTTCTGTTGATGATGCGCCAACCGAACTGAAAATGGCACAGCGGGAAGCTGCCGTTTCGCTTGTCAGGCTGTTTGCCCCGATGATGCCTCACCTCGCCGAGGAATGCTGGCAGGTTATGGGGTACGAAGGTCTGGTGTGTGATGCTGAATGGCCAGACTACGATGAAACACTCCTGACCAGTGACAAAATCACTGTGGTAGTCCAGATTAATGGCAAGAAGCGTGCGGAAATGGAGTTTTCCAAAGGTGCCGAGCGTGACGCTGTAGAAGAGGCATGCCTTCGCCATGAGAATGTGGTACGAAGTTTGGACGGTTTATCAGTTCGCAAGGTTATTGTTGTACCCGACAGACTGGTGAATATAGTTGCAGGATGATGATGTTATCGAAGCATGCAATTAAATCGTTTGCCCTGGTTGGTCTGCTGGCGCTGTCCGGTTGCGGGTTTCAGCCCCTTTATGCCACTCGGAATGATGGATCGTCGGTATCCCAGCAATTGTCTGAAGTCAGTGTAAAGCCGCAAACAACCCGCGTCGGCCAGTTGGTCCGCAACGAGATTGTCCGCTCTACCCGTCCGGCGGGAACACAGGCCGAGGATCGATTTTACCTCAGGTTACAGGCAAAGGGTAGTACACAAGGCCTGATTAACACCTCAGATACCGTGTATCGCAGGCTATCCTACAATCTGAATACCCGGTTCCAGCTGGTGGACTCCGCAAGCAACGAAGTCATATTTTCCGGTCGAGCCTTCAGCAGGGTTCCATACGATAGATTGGATGCATCATTCTCCAACGTTCAGGCTCGCGTTAACGCCGAAGAACAAGCCGCCAAGCAGGTTGGGCAGGAGATACGAACTCGTCTGGCGGCCTTCCTGGCAAGCAGCTAGATGGCCGTCCTGAAACCCACCGCATTTGAGGCAGCGCTGAGTTCACCTTCCATCAGGTATTCAGGCGCACTTCTGTGCGGTCCAAATTGGGAGTTGCTGAACCGCTTGAAAAGCCAGGCAGTCAGGCATTTCACAACCAATCATCCCAACGGGGAAGTAGTCCGGTTTTCAGATGTTGACCTTGCCGCCGATCCGGGACGACTGCTGGAGGAACTCCAGTCAATCTCGATGTTTGGCGCCGAAAAACTGATAGTGGTTGATGCAGCTTCCGGCGCAATTCAAAAGGCATGTGTTGCTGCAATAAGTGTTGGATGGTCAGATTGCTTGCTTCTTGTCACTGCTGGGGACCTGAAAAAATCTTCACCCTTGAGAAAAGAATTTGAAGCTTCCCCGAAATTGGCAATTACCGTTTGCTATGAGCAAAGCACAGCTGATCTGCTTGAATTCTCTGCGTCGTTCATGTCGGGCCTCGACATTGTCATTGAGCGCGAAGCCATTGAGCTTGTGGTCAGTTCTGTTGGTGGCAATGCTGCTTTGCTGCAATCGGAACTCCTCAAACTCGCTACTTATGCCGGTGATAACGGCTCTGTATCGGTCGCCGACGCAATTGAAATCATCGCAGGCAATGAAGCTGCATCCATGGAGGGTCTGATTGATGCGGTGTTCTCGGGCAGTCCGCAGGCTGCCATCCAGGCCGTCGCAACCTTGCAGCAACAAGGCCAGCAGCCGGCAACTGTCTTGATCGCACTGACCAATCATTGTGCGCTGTTGCTGGACATGGCGGCTGCGATGGAGGCCGGCAAGCGGCCGGAAGCGATTGTCAAGGAATGGCGGCCACCGATTTTCTTCAAGCGCCAGAATGCATTTGCCGAACAACTGAGAACATGCGGCCTGCCGCAATTGTTGACTTTGGCAGAACACCTGCGCATTGCAAATTCAGAAACCCGCACCAAGCCTCTCATCAACTGGCCGCTCGCAGAGAGACTTGTGATTTCAGCCGCGGGTTCGTTTCGTCGCGGCCGGTAGAAGACGGTCAGCGCTGGCTGCTACGACTCTACTCCGAGCTTGGTGCAAACCGAATCAAGTTGATCTAAGTTATTGTAATATATAATTAATTTACCTTTTTCTTGACCCTTGGTCGCAATCGAGACCTTCAATCCCAAAGTTTCAGCCAACAGTCTTTCCACTGCAGTTATATTGCTGTCTCTTGCAGTCTTGCCAGGTTTACTCGCAGCCTCGCTGTCAGGGTCACGGGCAAGAGCCTCCGCCTGGCGCACCGACAGACCTAACGCGATAATTTTCTGGGCCAGCGATTGCGGGTTTTCTGTCGCTATCAATGCCCGCGCATGACCGGCAGTCAACTTGCCTGTCTGCAATGCCTCCAAGACCGACGCCGGCAAGGCCATGAGGCGCAGTGTATTGGCAATATGGCTGCGGCTCTTGCCGATCGATTCAGCCAGTTGCTGCTGCGTATATTCAAACTGATCTATCAATTGCTGGTAGCCTTGAGCTTCTTCAACAGGATTGAGATCGGCGCGTTGAACGTTCTCGATCAAAGCGATTTCAAGAACTTCCTTATCGCTCAGGTCGCGAACCAGCGCCGGAATTTGGTGCAGGCCGGCCTTTTGTGCTGCCCGCCAACGGCGTTCACCGGCAACAATCTGGAAGTTGTTTCCACCATCAACCGGTCTTACTACGACGGGTTGCAGTATGCCCTTTTCAGATACCGACCTGACCAGATCATCAAGGTCTTCCTGGTTGAAAACCTTGCGCGGATTCAAGGTATTACTTTGAACAAGTTCTATCGGTATTTCCCGAAGACCCTTGCCCTGAACCGGCGCCCGCGCTGCCGTTGGTTCTACCGGTGCGCCCTCGCCGATCAAGGCGGCCAGCCCGCGGCCCAGTCTTTTCTTTGGTAGTGCCGTCATGATTTTGTCTCAAGTTTCGTTGTTGTCTTCTATGCCGCGCGCATGGAACGCTCACGGCGAATTATCTCGGATGCGAGCCGAATGTATGCCTGCGACCCGGCACAGGTATTGTCATACAGTAGGACAGGCTTGCCGTAGGACGGCGCCTCGGAAACCCGGACATTCCGCGGTATTACCGTGTCATAGACTTTTGCACCAAGTACGCCGCGGACATCCTGCGCCACCTGCTCCGACAACGAATTTCTGCGGTCAAACATTGTCAGCACAATACCCTGTATTTCCAGCCCCGGATTAAGGTTCGCCTTAACCCGCTCAACGGTGTTCAAAAGCTGGCTCAAGCCTTCCAGCGCAAAGAACTCGCATTGCAGCGGCACAAGTATGGCGTCTGCGGCCGACAGTGAATTTATGGTCAGCAAATTCAGTGAAGGCGGGCAATCCACCAGGATATAGGTGTATGGATTTGTTTCACTGAACACGATCAGCTTTTCTATCGCATCCTTCAACCGGTATGTCTTGCGGCTGAATTCAGCCAGCTCCAACTCCGCCCCAAGTAGGTCCATAGATGAGGGCGCACAATCGAGGCCTGGAATTTCCGAACCGCAGATTGCGTCCTTGAGATCCGCCTCGCCGACCAGCACTTCATATGTCGACAATTGGTCAGGCGCGCGCCCGATGCCCAGGCCAGTGCTTGCATTGCCCTGTGGATCCAGATCAACAACCAGTACTTTCTCGCCGACAGCAGCCAGTGCAGTACCGAGATTGATGGCCGTTGTAGTTTTACCAACTCCACCTTTCTGGTTGGCAACCGCAAGAACGCGCGGGGTTGGTTTAGTCGGATGCTGTATTATCTGTGCTGACACGTTCGGCCTCGTTTATTTCAAGAATGCACCCGTTTGGCTGGGTGCGACTTGAGTGTTTGCTGAACGAAATATTCCAACATTTAGTAGCTTCGGTCAATTCGGCATCTACATCTTGCCCCTTTAGGAACAACATTCTCTGTGGACGAAATGGCAGCTTCGCTGTCAGGTCCAACAATGTCGGTAGCGGAGCCAATGCCCTGGCCACACACACATCAGCAGCCTGTTGCAAATCCGAACTGCCGAGCAATTCTACCCGCGAGTTGATGATTCGGGTGGTTAATTTGCACAGCCGGCTTGCATGTCTCAGGAACGCAGCTTTCTTGGAATTGCTCTCGATGAGCACTACTTCAGCGTACGGATTCACTTCTGCCAACCAGATTGCCAGCGGAATCCCCGGTATGCCTGCCCCGGATCCCATATCGATGATTTGTTCTTCCTTGCCACTAAGGTAATCAGCCAGCTGCAAGCCATCACACACGTGACGGTGCCAGACCTGGCCCACGGTCGCGGGCGATATCAGGTTGATTGACGCCTGCCAGTGCACAAGTTCAGCAACATATGTCCGCAGCTTTTCCAGTGATTCACGTGAAACATTGCAGATGTCAGGCAACTCGTCGGGTGTAACATTCTCCGGAATCAAATGGTTTGGCACCATGTTTTGTCAGCTCGCCAGTTTGTCTGGCGAGGTTTTCCGCAAATGCGCGATCACCAGCACCAGGGCGGCCGGAGTAACCCCGTCCAGACGCGCTGCATGACCTATGGACTGTGGACGGTACTCGCTGAGTTTCTGGCGTGCTTCATTGGAAAGTCCGGCAATCGCCCTGTAATCTATTCCGTCCGGTATGGAGATCCTGGCATCCCGGTTAAACGCATCGATTTCCGCCTTCTGCCGATCCACATAACTGGCGTAGACGGCTTCTGCTTCGATCAGATCGCGCAAATCCTTTTCGGTGTCCAACAGGTCGGGCCACACCGTACACAAGCGGGCGAAATCAACATCCGGATAGGAAAGGTAATCATATGCCATTCTGATCCTGCCGTCCTTGTTGGCGGGCAAGCCGGCATTTTCCGCAGCGTGCGGGCTCAGAACAAACCGTTGCAGTTCTTGCCGCAATTCATCCAGTTGCCCGGATTTAAACTCGAACTGCTGTTGCCGGTGATCGGAGCACAGACCCAACTCTATGGCCAGCGGCGTTAACCTCTGATCAGCATTGTCGGCACGTAACAACAGCCGGTACTCCGCACGCGACGTGAACATGCGATATGGTTCGCTGACACCCCTTGTCACGAGGTCGTCGATCATCACGCCAATATATCCCTGCGACCGGTCAATCTTCAGCTCCTCAAGATCGCTTGCCCGGGCTGCCGCGTTGGCGCCGGCGACAAGTCCCTGAGCTGCCGCCTCTTCATAACCGGTAGTGCCGTTGATTTGTCCGGCGAGGTACAGACCTGGCATTCGCTTGAGTTCCAGCGTGACTGTCAGTTCGCGAGGATCAACATAGTCATATTCGATGGCATACCCCGGCTGCAGGATTTTGACATTCTCCAGCCCGGCAATTGAATGCACATAGGCTTCCTGAACGTCTTCCGGCAGTGATGTGGAGATCCCGTTCGGATAAACCGTGATGTCGTCTATCCCTTCCGGTTCCAGAAAAATCTGATGTGAATTTCTGTCAGCAAACTTGACAATCTTGTCCTCGATAGATGGACAGTAGCGCGGCCCGGTTCCCTCAATGAAACCTGCATACATTGCAGATTTCTCCAGATTATCGCGTATGATCTGATGCGTAGCCTGGTTGGTATGCGTGATATGACAACTGATCTGCGAAGCATGGGTGTGCCTGGTCAGAGTCGAAAAATAAAACGGCTGTGAATCAGCTGCCTGTTCTTCCAGGCCGGAATAGTCGATCGTGGACGCATCGAGCCGCGGTGGCGTCCCGGTCTTCAACCGCCCAATCTGCAGGCCTGAGTGGCGCAGCACCTGCGATAGTCCATTGCTGGGTTCTTCACCCACCCTGCCCGCCGGTATCTTTTTCTCCCCGATGTGTATCAGGCCGCCCAGAAAAGTACCGGTTGTCAAAACCACGCAGGCAGACCGGATCTCTTCACCTGTCTCGCCCACCACGCCACAAATCTTTTCATCTTCGATCAGGAAGCCGCCAACAGCCAGTTCAACCACCGTGAGGTTGCTGTGGCTGGTTATCTCCGCCTGCATGGCTTCACGATAAAGCTTGCGGTCAATTTGTGCCCTTGGACCCCTCACCGCAGGACCTTTCGATCGGTTGAGAAGTCGATACTGAATGGCTGCCTTGTCGCTGATCCTGCCAATCAAACCATCCAGCGCATCCACTTCACGGATCAGATGGCCCTTGCCCAGTCCGCCCATTGCAGGATTGCAGGACATTTCACCGATGGTTGAATTTCTGTGTGTAACGAGCGCTGTTCGTGCACCCCGACGCGCCGCGGCACTTGCTGCTTCACATCCGGCATGGCCGCCACCGACAACCACCACGTCGTAATCTGTTTTCGTGTTCTGTTTCATTGTGCCCGCTCAATACACGAACTGTGGAAAAACATCAAAAAAGACTTCGTTTCACGTGAAACAAAAACTGCAAGCCAGTTCATTTCCCGATGCAGAATCTTGAAAAGATGCTATCCAGCAGATCTTCGGTTGCAACCTCGCCGGTCAGCCTGCCGACCTGTCGACCGGCTCTTCTCAGTTCTTCAGCAAGCAGTTCAATCGGCAATCCCGGCTGCAACGCATTCTCCAGATGCAAGACCGCGGCTCTAACCGCCTGCACCTGTCTTTCGCGAACCAGAAGAGCAGGTTCACCATCGCCTGCAAGCTTGCTTGCCATGCTCGCAAGACGTTCCAGCAGTTCCCTTACACCTTGCCCGGTCAATGCCGAAACTTGCATGTCACCAGGAGTTTCCGGTTTTGGCGCAGCAATATCGATCTTGTTCCAAATTCGTAACGTAGGTGAATCGACACCGGTATTTTCCCAATCTGCCTGCGGTGAAGCTACGCTGAGTACGATATCAGCTGTGGACAGGCGATCCCGGGTACGCTCGATTCCCAATTGTTCCACATGTGAATCGACCGTATCGCGAAGGCCGGCTGTATCACTTACAATGATTGATATCCCGCCCATATCAAGCGACACCTCCACGACATCGCGAGTGGTTCCGGATTCACTGCTGACAATGGCAACATCCCGGGCCGCAATGGCATTCAGCAAACTTGACTTTCCTACATTTGGCGACCCGGCGAGAACCACGCGCACTCCTTCCCGGTTGAGATGTCCCCGTTCGCTGTCGCGCAGATTGTCAGTCATTGTCTTGATCAACTGATCGATGCTGGCGCGAACCTCCGGCAGCGCCGCTTCAGCCACGCCCTCCTCGTCGGTAAAATCGATACAAGCCTCGGCCAATGCTCCGGCCTCGATCAATTCCTCACGCCACCTTTGGAAAATTTCCGATGCCCTGCCATCCACGTGAAACAAAGCCTGCTTTACCTGCGTGGCCGTCTCGGCCGCCAGCATGTCATTCAGTCCCTCGACACCGACCAGGTCAATCTTGTCATTCAACAATGCCCGTCTTGTAAACTCTCCCGGTTCAGCAGGTCGAAACCCTTTCAGCGAGCCCAGTTCAGCAAGAAACAACCGGATAATCCCCAGGCTGCCATGCAGGTGAAACTCTGCAACATCCTCCCCGGTAAAACTGTTGGGACCCGGAAACCACAGGGCTATGGCTTCATCAAGCTTCTGCGTGGACCCGGAAACATACACCGATACCCTTTCAGCCCTGCGCGGTTGCGGGATCCGTCCACATGAAACCTTCAGCGCCTTGCCTGCCAACGGGCCGGAAACCCTCACAACAGCAACGCCTGCCTTGCCGGAACCCGACGACAATGCGTAAATCGTTTCTACGAAATCTGGCATAAGCGATTCATCCAGTAACAAGGTGGCCACAACCGATGTCGAACAAGACTGTCAACACGAACAGACTGTCTAAAGAAACCAGTCCGTACCTGCTTCAACACGAGACCAATCCGGTGGATTGGTTTCCATGGGGTGATGAAGCCTTTACCGAAGCACGCACTAAGAACAAGCCGATCCTGTTGTCAATCGGATACGCAGCCTGTCACTGGTGTCATGTGATGGCCCATGAGAGCTTTGAAGACGACAAAGTCGCCAATCTGATGAATACAAACTTCGTCAACATCAAGGTGGACAGAGAAGAACGTCCGGACATTGACCGCATCTATATGGATGCACTTCACGTGATGGGAGAGCAGGGTGGTTGGCCGCTGACCATTTTTCTGACACCTGATCTGAAACCCTTCTGGGGCGGCACATACTTTCCGCCGGAATCCAAATTCGGTCGGCCATCGTTTTCACATGTGTTGAGCGAACTCGCCCGCATCTGGCAAACAGAACCCGACAAGATCACCACCAATACAGAAGCCTTGCTTGATCGTCTGAGTTCGCCTGCTCCAGCCAGCACCAATCCTGATCCAGATCGCCAGCTGATGCAGAAAATGATGCAGCAACTCACAGCTGCAGTCGATATCCACAATGGCGGAATAGGGCACGCTCCAAAATTTCCGCAGGCTCCCGTGTTCCAGCTTCTTTGGTCTGCACATTTGCTGGACCCCGCAGCCGGTTATGATGCTCCGGTATGGTTAACAATGAACAAGATTAGCCAGGGTGGCATTTATGACCATCTGGGCGGCGGCATAGCCAGATACGCAGTGGATGCGAAATGGCTGGTGCCGCATTTCGAAAAGATGCTGTACGACAATGCACAATATGTAACCTTGCTCTGCCAGATGCACAACAGCGTACCCAATGATCTGTTTCGCCAACGAATCAATCAGACCGTGCGCTGGTTGTTATCTGAAATGCAAACTGACGACGGGCTGTTTGCCTCAAGCTATGACGCTGATTCTGAAGGTGTTGAAGGCAAGTTTTACTGCTGGAGCAAGTCTGAAGTCGATCGTTTGCTAACCGAATCGACCCGACACTTGTTTTGTAAGATCTATGACGTATCTGAGCAGGGCAACTGGGAACAGACAAACATTTTAAATCGCACCGATCATGCTGACCCGTTATCGCCGGACGAAGAGGAGACGCTGTCGCAAGCGCGTGACATACTGCTGGCTCACCGGCAGAAGAGAATTGCGCCGGGCTGGGATGACAAGGCTTTAACCGACTGGAATGCCTTGACCGTAATCACCCTGTTTAACGCCTCGGTAACCCTTGATGACAAGGCTTTGGAACAGTCAGCATTGAAGACTCTCGAAGCGTTGCAAACCCATTTACGCAAAGACGGCCGACTCCATCACAGCTTTAGAAATGGCCAGGTCAGAAGCCACGCAACTGCAGATGATTATGCGCTGCTTATATCAGCCGTACTTACAGCGTATGAGGTGACCCTGAAGTGGGACTGGGTGCAGCAGGCAGCCAACCTGATGGATGAAGCCATAGAATTCTATCTCGACCGGGAAACCAATGCATTCGCCATGGCGCCAAGCGATGCAACAGACCTGATCATTCGGGAGAAATATGCCAACGACGATGTCACCCCCAACGCCAATTCAACCATGGTCATCAATCTATGGAAATTGTCCGTCTATCTGAACAAACCGGACTATCAGAAACTCGCTGAAGCAGTCTTCGATTGGCTCAAATCCAGTATGACCAGGAATCCTTTCGCTTGCCCGACTGCCTGGCTGGCTTTCACCACACTGGCCGAACAAACCCAGTTCATTCTTGTGGGCAACCGCGACGAGAAAAATTTTGACGAGTTGCACAAGGCGTGTCTGAAGGTTTCGTCACCGAATCAATTAATCATGCAAGTGGACAGAAAGGTAAAACTGCCGAAACGTCATCCTGCATCCGGCAAAACCAGCCTCGCTGAACCCGCTGTGTTTATGTGCCGCAACCAGACCTGCAGCTTGCCCGTAACAACGGCTCGCGACCTGGAAAAACAAGCGTTCGCTTGAGCCCGCAAAATCATTCCAGTTTTATGAAAGCGATCAGGCTCATGACCGCCGGTTTATTCAACCGGGACTCATCCTGATCTGACGCAATCAGGCATTCATTGAATCGAAGAAGTCATCGTTGGACTTGGTCTGCCGCAGTTTGTCCAGCAGAAACTCGACTGCGTCGACCGTGCCCATCGGGTTGAGAATCCGGCGTAGCACATAGGTCTTCTTGAGGTTGCCTGGGTCAACCAGCAGTTCTTCCTTACGTGTCCCGGATCGCAGGATATCCATCGCAGGAAAGACGCGTTTGTCAGCAACCTTGCGGTCAAGCACAACTTCGGAGTTACCGGTTCCCTTGAATTCCTCGAAGATGACCTCGTCCATCCGACTCCCGGTATCAATCAGTGCTGTCGCAATAATGGTGAGCGAACCACCTTCTTCGATGTTCCGGGCGGCACCAAAGAACCGCTTGGGACGTTGCAGGGCATTAGCATCAACACCACCGGTCAATACCTTGCCGGAAGAGGGCACAACCGTATTGTAAGCACGTCCCAGACGGGTAATGGAGTCCAGCAGAATCACAACATCACGGCCATGTTCCACCAGCCGCTTGGCTTTTTCGATCACCATCTCGGCAACCTGAACGTGTCGGCTGGCAGGTTCGTCAAACGTCGAACTTACAACCTCACCGCGAACCGAACGCCGCATATCGGTTACTTCTTCCGGCCGTTCATCGATCAGCAAAACGATGAGATAGCATTCCGGATGATTTGTTGCCACCGACTGGGCGATGTTCTGCAGCAAAACAGTTTTACCGGTTCTGGGCGGTGCAACGATCAAGGCCCGCTGGCCTTTACCCAGTGGTGCAACCAGATCAATGACCCGGCTTGAATAATCTTTCTTCGTCGGATCGTTGACTTCCATGAACAACCGTTCATCCGGATACAACGGTGTGAGGTTGTCAAAATGAATTTTGTGGCGAACCTTTTCCGGTTCCTGGAAGTTCACCGAATTAACTTTGAGCAGCGCAAAATACCGTTCCCCATCCTTCGGGCTGCGGATATCGCCTTCAACAGTATCGCCCGTCTTCAGCGCAAATTTACGGATCTGGCTGGGGCTCACATAGATATCATCGGGTCCGGCAAGATAATTGGCATCAGGAGACCGCAGGAATCCAAAGCCATCCGGCATCACCTCGACAACCCCTTCACCGATAATGTTTACGTCCCGGCCGGCCAGACTCTTCAAGATCGCAAACATCAATTCCTGCTTGCGCAGGACGCTGGCATTTTCAACTTCAAGCTCTTCGGCTGCGCTCAGGAGATCGGCCGGAGATTTCTGCTTAAGATCAAAAAGCTTGATCTGCTCGAGTTCGTCAAGGTTGGTCATCGGTTATCGACTCATATGTGAAAACAGGAAAATTGGCAGTCAGCTCGCATCAAATTTTGAGTGATTGCCAGATAGGGGAGGTATCGGCAGTTCAAAAAACTGTGCCGAACGCCACCTTCTATAACAGTTTCAACGCTCTTGGAAAACAGCAAAATACATCTTAGCAAGACAACCCGTTAATCTTATGCATCCTGCGCCGCGACATTTTGCCTGGGCCTGGGCAAATAGAGCAACTTTATGACTTCAAGTGAACCCATGTTGATCTGGCCTGTCAAAGAAACGGCTTCAAAACGACAAGCACGATAATGCCTATCATCAACAGCGTCGGAACTTCGTTGACAACGCGAAAGAATTTTCCGGTTTTGATATTCGCGTCTGTCGCAAAAGCTCTGACGTGGCCGGCCAGCCAGAAATGAACTGCCGTCATTGCGATAACCAGCAACATTTTGCCGATAAACCAAACCGGCAGTTCGCTCCAAAGTCCCTGTAACGCCCCCAGCCAGATGCCAAAGACCCAGCTCACAATCATTGCAGGCGTCATAATCGCTTTCAGCAAGCGACGCTCCATTACCTTCAGTGTCTCGGAAAACTCACCTCCCTTGCCGGCGTTTACGTGATAAACCATCAAGCGTGGCAAGTATAGCAGACCAGCCATCCATGAAATAATCGCCAGCAGATGCAGCACTTTTGCCCATTCATAACTCACGATCGGTCTGCTCCATCAAACTCTCGAATAAATGCCACCAGTTCGCCAACATGCTCCGGCGGTGTCTCCTTGCGTATGCCATGCCCAAGATTGAAAATGTGCCGCTCCATTGGCAAATCATCCAATATCAACCTGGTTGCATTCAACATGCCTTCACCGCCACCAATAAGCGAAAGCGGATCCAGATTTCCCTGTACAACACAATGGTCTATGAGGTTACTTCGAGCCCACCTGGTATTGACCGGCCATTCAATACTGACACCATCAACGCCGCATGCAGCGACAAAATCGGTTTGAGACACGCCAATGCCACGAGCAAAACCGATAACCGGTACATGCGGGTAGCGCTTCTTGAGCTCTGAGCGAATTGCAGAAATTGGTGCAAAGCAATAGCGACCCAACAGCTCACCACTGAGATCACCCGACCACGTGTCAAATATCTGCAGAACTTCCGCACCTGCCTCCACCTGACACGACAAATACTCTACCGACGAGACAACAAGCTTCTCAATCAACTGGTTCAACCAGTCTTCATTCGCAAACGCAGCCAACCGGGAAGACGCCCGCTCGACAGATGTGCCACCTTCAATCATGTAGGTTGCAACTGTCCATGGCGCCCCGCAAAACCCAATCAGTGTCTTGTCGGTCTCCAGATTTGCCCTTATCTGCGACACCGCATCATAAACAGGCGACAATGTTTTGTTGAGCTCACCAATATCGCTCACCAATCCGGCCACATCCGCTGTGGACCCGATCTTGCCCAGAACAGGTCCCTCGTTTTCCCTGAAATCCAGATCACAACCCATCGCCTGTGGAATCAACAGGATATCGGCAAACAAGATTGCCGCATCGAGATCGAACCGTCGCAACGGTTGCAGAGTTACCTCGCAGGCAAGATTAGGGCTGTAGCAAAGGTTCAGAAAACCACCGGCCTGTTGTCGTACCTTGCGATATTCAGGAAGATAACGGCCTGCCTGTCTCATTAGCCAGACCGGTCTGCGTGAAGGAGACAAACCGGTCAGGCTATCCAAAAGGGGTTTGCTCAATCTCTTTATCCTTCTTTCAAACAAACTATATCTTTAGATGTTGATGATGTTGTTCTGTGGATAGCAAAAATGAATAACATTCAACAACATACACATAGATGCAGTAAGTTATGCTCGTAAATCACATTGGGTTAGGTAATCACGATAGAGATTTAATATATTGATTTTAAAAAGAAAAATAGAACAATTAAAATTCTGTACACACCCAGACCGTCCAAAATCCATAAAAGACAAAACAATTGCAGCAATTATCAACACCTGACATCTTTTTCCGGCAACTGCCCAAAAATGAACAAAACCTGCTAGGTGTGGATCAAAGAAAAACCTCAGGAATCCAACTCCCCCTTTTCCACAATTCATAAACACGCTATGCCCGGCTTATGAAAACCACAGCCAAACAATATTTTCATATGCATATGGTTTCAGATGCCACCGGCGAGACCTTGAATACCGTAGCCAGGGCTGCCACGGCCTACTATGCGGGCTATCAGCCTATCGAGCACATATACACCCTGGTCAGAACGTCCAAACAACTCGACAGGGTAATCGGCGAGGTGGAAAAACAACCGGGTATCGTTTTGTACACCATCGCTGAGGCCAAGCTGAAAACCGAAATAGAACAACGCTGTGACGCGTTATCAATTCCATGCATCTCAATTCTGGACCCGGTCATCGCCAGTCTGGCGACTTATCTCAATGCCAAATCCAAACC
>CAJICM010000254.1_pt1 | contig 50710 bp, 46 predicted proteins | sample 9199691 | NCBI WGS metagenome assembly CAJICM01 (sample SAMEA7708338, study PRJEB35096) | sediment metagenome | biome: marine neritic benthic zone biome [ENVO:01000025]; feature: sediment [ENVO:00002007]; material: shallow marine sediment [ENVO:03000034] sea grass bed [ENVO_01000059] ...
AATGTGCAGGCTTGGCTGATCAAATGATTGCCGCACTTCTGCCATGTGCCTGTTGAACCACAATCGACCCATGGCTGCAACTGTCATGTGGCGCGTCAAAATTGCACGGTTTGTGCGTGTCGCATCACAAGGGCGGCAATCATCGCAATATAGCCTCAATTGCGCACGAAGAGTCCTGAACCAACATTTGGAACGGCAGTTCGTTGAGATTCGAGGGTGAATTTGCTTAGCCGGGTTGCTAAATCGACCCTGCGTCTGGCATACACGACAAACAACTGAATTGCGTGGCGGTTCGAAATTAGTAATTCTTTAGGGAGCAGGTAAGCAGTGGCCCAAAATTTTAAAGCGATTCGCAATATAACCTCACTGCTGGCAGCGGCTGGCTTAGCGTCAGTCATGGTGACGGCCAGCATGGCCCAGCAGCAGGTTCCTCCGGTGTCACCCAAACAATTCGGACCTCGGGTAAACGCGCCAAGAGCCGCAGCACCGAACCGTCCCAAACCGCAACTGGTTGCTGAAAACGGCAAGTGGAAAGTGCAATGCGAATCCAGATCTCCCGGCAAGGACGCCAACGGCAAGGATTTGCCGCTAAAAAAGGTTTGTGCCATGGTGCAGATCAGCCGTGACAAAGAACGTCCCCAGATTGCGCTTTCCCTGATCATGCGGCAACAGAAACAGGGAGACAGGTCGGCGACGATGATGCAGATCATGGCTCCGATCGGCGTGTTCCTTCCCACTGGAATCGCACTGGAAATCGACGGCGATGCCGTTGGCCGCGTGCCGTTTGTCCGCTGCCTGCCGCAAACGCGGGCAGCGCCGGGCCTGTGCACGGCTACAGCTGAAGCCCAAAAGACAACGCTGGCAAAGATGAAGGCAGGCCAGGCTGCCAACTTCATAATTTATGAAGCCCCTGGCGCGGCGATAAAGATGCCCATCTCGCTGGAGGGCTTTACGGCGTCCTACAAGGCGTTGCTCGACAACAGCTAGAACTTTTCGGTTCGTGGATCAGGCCGTTTACTCACGGTCTGGTCGCGCCGCTCTGTCAGATTTTGCAGCGATCGTACAAGTTTTGGTCATTGCAGTTTCACCTGACGGTGATATGCCTGACGATGACTCTTGCAAATCTTGTTCGGAGACCCGTCACTCGTGCCAGACATCACTCCATCTGACGATCTGTTTTTCGCCGAAACCGGGCTGGATCACGGCACCGTATTGCGACACACCGAAGACGCCCTGGTCAACGCCGATGATGGCGAACTGTTTCTGGAGTACCGGCAATCAGAAAGCCTGGTATTTGACGATGGCCAGCTCAGAACGGCCAGTTTTGATGTCAATCAAGGCTTTGGGCTGCGCGCGGTATGCGGCGAAACATCCGCCTATGCGCATTCCGCTGAATTGTCGCAGGTCGCGCTAGCGCGTGCCGCTGATACGGTTCGCAGCATTCAGTCCGGTGCCGGAAGTGTGTCTGCGGGACCACCGCGCACCAACCTCAGCCTTTACCGAGATGATAATCCGGTACAGGCCATGGATTTCGAAGCCAAGGTGCGCCTTTTACAGGACGTTGATGAATTCACCAGAAATCTTGATGATCGGATACGCCAGGTCACCATATCCCTGTCGGGTGAGTGGCAGGCAATCGACATCCTTCGCCCCGGCGGATCGACTTACAGCGACCGCAGACCACTGATCCGCTTCAATGTCTCGGTGGTTACCGGCCAGGGAGAAAAACGTGGCAGCGGCAATCACGGCATGGGCGGTCGAACCGGCTATGCGGATTTCGTCGGCCCTGAGAATTGGCAGGGTGCTGCACGTGAAGCCTTGCGACAAAGTCTCGTATCGCTGGATGCAGAAGAGGCTCCTGCCGGAGAGATGGACGTGGTGCTGGGTCCTGGCTGGCCGGGCATCTTGCTGCATGAAGCGATAGGTCATGGCCTTGAGGGCGATTTCAACCGCAAGAAAACCTCAGCATTTGCGGGATTGATGGGCAAACGTGTCGCGAGCCCCGGTGTTACAATTGTTGATGACGGGACCCTGCATGACAGGCGGGGCTCATTGTCGATAGATGATGAAGGTACCCCGGCTCAAAAGACCACACTGATCGAGGACGGCATTCTGGTGGGGTACATGCAGGATCGCATGAACGGCAGGCTAATGGGTGAAAACTCAACCGGCAACGGCAGGCGGCAATCTTATGCCCACCATCCCATGCCGCGTATGACCAATACCGTTATGATGAATGGAAAGGACAAGCCGCAAGAGATCATTTCATCGATAAAGTCAGGACTTTATGCGGTGTCATTTGGCGGCGGCCAGGTGGATATCACCAGCGGCAAGTTTGTGTTTTCGTGTACCGAGGCATACCGTATCGAAGACGGAAAGCTTGGCGCGCCGGTAAAGGGCGCAACCCTGATCGGTAACGGGCCCGATGCCCTGACCCGCATTTCGATGATCGGTGATGATATGCAGCTTGACCCCGGTATTGGTACATGTGGCAAGGACGGTCAGGGCGTCCCGGTCGGTGTTGGTCAGCCAACCGTGCGGCTTGACCGGATCACGGTTGGAGGTACGGCGACCTGAGCCATACGCAATGAGTTTCACCACCATAATTTTCGATTTCGACGGGGTTATGTCAGATTACAACGCGCCCGACAGACTGTCCGAAATATCTCGTATTTCCGGATTGAACACACAAACCGTCTTCGAACGGATCTGGAAATCCGGGTTTGAAACTGCGGCCGACAGCGGCGAGTATCCCGACGACGTTTCCTATCTGCGCGCCTTCAATACCCAGCTTGGGTTCGAACTCAGTCGCGACGAGTGGATCGCCTGCCGCGCAGCCGCCATGCATCACAGGGCTGATATGCACAGCCTGGCTACCGGCCTGGGAAAAAGCTACACCTTGGCGATGCTGACCAACAATGGTCCCTTGACCAAGATGGCATTTGGACGGCTTGCCCCGAAAACCGAGCAACTGTTTGGTGACAAGGCGCATTTTTCGTATGAGTTCGGCACCAAGAAACCAGACGGAGAAATCTATCAGCGTGTTGCGACCATGCTTGATAGCAAAGCGAACCAATGTGTCTTCATTGACGACAAACCGCACAACTGTGATGGCGCACGCGAGGTTGGCATGGCGGCAATCGTGTTCGAAGACATCAACGATCTGCAACGCCGGCTGAGCAGGCTTGGTGTTGCGAAAGGCACTTTATGAGTGTCTCGGCTGACCGTTCGCGAATAGGTGCGCGTTTCATAACCGGCTCCACCATGGGCCATGTAGTTGTGATGACGGCAACCAGTGCCGTTGGCCTCATGGCCATGTTTCTGGTTGATCTGGCTGATCTGTGGTTTCTGACCTTGCTCAACCAGATTGAAGTAACTGCCGCGATTGGGTTTGCTGGAACGATCGTGTTTTCAAATCTTTCGGTGGGACTCGGTCTGGCGATTGCTGCAGGAGCGCTGGTCGCACAGGCCATGGGCCGCGGCAACGAGGATGGCGCTCGCGAAACCGCATCGGCAGCATTGTGTCTGAGCCTGCTCACCGGGTTGGCCGTTGCCATAGGAATTGCAGCATTTGCCCGGCCAATGCTGGCTGTCTTGGGTGCATCCGGCGAGGCGCTGGAACTGGCTCGTTCATACCTGGTCACAATTGCCCCCGGATTCCTGTTGCTGGCAGGCGCCATAACCGTCAGCTTTGTCCTGCGCGCGATTGGCGACCCCCGTCGTGCCATGTACGTCACTCTTGTAACCGCCATTGCCAATGCCGTGCTGGACCCGATCCTGATTTTCTGGATGGATTTCGGCATAAGGGGAGCCGCACTTGCCACGGTTTTTGCCAATCTCGCTTCATTCGCTATCGGGTTGCATGCGCTGCATCGTCATCACCGGTTTGTCGTGCGGCCGCGGATTGCCTCCATACGGGAAAACCTACGGCCTATCATGCGCATCGCCCTGCCGGCGATTGCCACCCAGCTGGCCACACCGTTTGCAATTGCCTACATGACCCGCATTACGGCCATGTTTGGCAATGACGCAGTAGCAGCCGTGGCCGTGATCAATCGGCTGGTACCTGTGGCCTTCGGTGTCATCTTCTCGTTGTCCGGCGCCGTTGGCCCGATTATCGGTCAGAATTATGGCGCCGGCAAACTTGACCGTGTTCGACAGACACTCAAGGATGCGATGGTGTTTTCGACGCTTTACACTGTTGGAATCAGTGCCGTGATGCTGTCGGTAGCCGGATTTATGCCGGGGTGGTTCAGCGCAACACCGGCTGCAGCGGAACTGATTACATTCTACTATACCTTTATTGCCATTACCTGGGCATTTGCCGGGGCACAGTTTGTTGCCCAGGCTGCTTTTAACAATCTTGACCGCCCAAAGTGGTCAATGTGGTTTAACTGGGGCAAAGCCACAATCGGAACCATTCCCCTGTTGCACCTTGGCGCCATGTGGGGCGGCGCAACCGGCGTGTTGATTGGCATGGGTGCGGTCAATATCATTTTCGGGTTGGCAGCTGCAATTTGCGCCTTCACATTGGTCAGAACCATGGCCCTGCAGGACCCGTTGACAGGAGACGCCTCATGAGTGAGCAGGCTAGCGAACTGATCGACATAATTTTGGCGGCCAATGACGGCAAGACTGCGGGCGCTCTGGCGCTCGCCGGTGATTACAGTGTTGATGCGGCGGAAAAAGCCCTGAAAACCCATGTGCGCGAGATCGGATCAAAAATAGCCATCAAGGCCCGCGATCCCCAAGAGCTGGAACTCCTGCTGGATGTAATCGAGGCCGGCGAGCACGATGACTACCTGACAAACCCGGATGCATTGCTGTCGCGTGAAGCGGTAGAAGAAGGTGAGGAAATCCTCACCCATGTCTATGGATCTGTGGAACGTGCCCGCGCAGTCGCCGCAACACTTCGCAAACCTCACGGCATAACCGAAGAAAAAATGCAACGGATGATGACACTGGCCGCCACCTTGTGCGTGGCGGCGCTGGTGAAACGCGGCCAGCAGACCTATATGGCAGCAGATATGGGCGGGGTCACTTCGACCTTTATTTCCGAGCTGATAAAGGCAATCATCAAGGGGATCACCCATGTACCGGCCAAGCGGCGGCGGCGGCGCAATCGAGCAACTTATGCCAAATCCTACAAAACGTCGCGCAAGCGCAAAAGGCAGCGCAGGCGATCAAGACGCAAAAAAACACCGGATCTGGCTGATGTTTTCGGGGAATTGCTGAAACGGGCAATTTAATTAAACTGGTCGTCGGTCGAGAGAGCTTTCAAAGCGAGTAAGTGCCATGAATATTGTTGAAATGATTGCGCGGTCCCATAACGGCCGGGGTCTGGATGTTGTGGGCGAGCAGTTCGGGTTGTCACGTGAGCAGACGCTGGCCGCAATTGCGGAACTGACGCCGATGGTGACTTCCGGCGTTCGCAAAAACACCCGTGAGCCAGATGGCATGGTGTCACTATTTGAAGCGTTGTCGGGTGGTCAGCATGAACGCTATCTGGATGATGACGCTGCTGTGCAGTTCGACGCAGCGCAAAATGACGGCAATGCGATTCTTGGCCACGTTTTCGGTCACAGGGAGGTCAGTCGCGAAGTGGCGATGCAGGCAGCCGGGACGACAGGCATCGGCAGTGCAATCTTGAAAAAAATGCTGCCGGTCATTGCGTCTATGGTCATGGGGGCGATTTTCAAACGTATGGCAGGTGGCGCCAGCGCGCCAAGTCCGCGCGACGGGTCCGGTAGCGGACAGGGTGGCGGTGGCCTTGGCGATATTATCTCAGATATCCTTGGCGGCGGACGAAAACCACAACCGCGCAGTGGCCAGGGCGGTGGCGGCCTGGAAGATATCCTGGGCGATATTCTGGGAGGCGGATCACGCCAGCAGCGATCCCCTGCCCCACAACGACAACAGCGGAGCCCGGCACCGGGCGGCGGTCTAGATGACCTGCTGCGTGACATTCTGGGTGGCGGCAGCCGCGGCCAGCGGCCGTCGTCCTACAATGACGACGCCATTGGCCAGGGCCGCAGCACACTGGACGACATTCTCGGCGGCGATACCCTTACCGGCTCAGGCAACGCTGCGGATGATTTGCTGGAGTCCGTCAACCGCAGGCTGGGATATTAGAGCATTGCCATTACATCAATTGCGATGCGACAATCGTCATTTCCCAGTCCCTGCACCGGCAAGCCGGTAGAGGCCGGACCGGGGCTTGAGTAGAATCGGTGCCGTACTTTCATATTGCCATGGAGTTCCTGCTCCGATGCACCGCCGGTATAATGGGCTGTCAGTTTGACCACATCTGCAAAACTCCCGCCTGCTGCCCGTAGACTGTTGTCAATCCCGTCCATTATGGCAGACGTCTGAGCAACCAGATCACGCCCAGAATCTGCGCAGGACCCGGTAACCCGGATCATCCTGCCACACTCGTTCAAAACCAGCCGCAATCCGTCAGCTGTGCCCCGGGTCTTGCGAACGCAACCCGGTTGCTTGGCAAATGTCAGCATGGCAGCGGCGACAGGCGGCGCCGGATCAGCCTGCAGCAACACAGCGTCTGGGTTCGTCATCAACTGCAAGCGCTGCGCGGTTGCGGCGATCTCGCGCACATCTGTGTCATCACCGGAGATCATCCAGATGTCACTCAGCAAATAGTCCCGATCAAGTTCCTGTTGCTTCAGCGTCTGGGCTATCAGTTCCGCCGGATCCTGCAGCAACCTGGGTTCGTCAAGAGACACTTCAGCGTGGGCCCACACCTCATCGCCTGCCTCAACCACCTGCAAACGAACGCCCCCAGCTTGGTAAGGTGTGCGAACCAGCATGTCGGCGGCCGCGAAAACATCGACCTCGATCAGCATGCCTGCATAATAAAAGTGCGGCACATAGATCGGTACAATGAGGGGGCCATGGTCAAACCTTGCTGCAATCAACCTTTCCGCCTGGCCGGCTTCGGATCTGTTCTTTGCTGTTAGGTATACATGCAACCTGCCGATGGATGATGTCGCAAACCCTGCCCGCGCTGTGACCTTTTCTATCATGTCGCAGACAAATTCCGTCTGCGCCAGCAGGTCGTGCGGCGCAAAAACATCACCTTTCTGAGTCAGCGGGCATTGTCCGCAGGTCCAGCCCAGGTCGCCAACTCGAACCGCCGATGATACCGGCACTTCAACCCGCATCGCAAACACATCAAACGGTACGTAGGATCGTTCACCCATACCGGCTTCATCTCCCTGGCGGTACGACCTCATAGCCTTTTTCTTCCGGCTCGTCGTCTACCAGGTCATCCGGGAATCCGGGTGCGAGTATGGACAGGCCGGTTGCCTCTTCAAGGCGTCTGATGATGTCGTCAGAATTGGCGCGCTGGCCATAGCGCTTCTGGCCGTCCTTCATGATGTCGATGATCATCGGCGAAATCTCCAGCGGCACATTGTTGCGTTCCGCAATGGTCTGGAACAGACCGATGTCCTTCAATACCAGGTCAATGGTGAAATTGACATCCCGGCTGCCGTTCAGGATCAACTGGCTCTCGGTTTCGTGTACAAAAGAGTTGCCGGACGAAATCTTCATGGCCTCGTAGGTGGTTGCCAGGTCCATACCGGCTGCCTTCATGGTCACCAAAGCCTCGCAGCAGGTGAGCAGATTTGCCGTTGCCAGATAGTTGGTCATCACTTTCAGGGTGGAGGCAGAACCCAGTGGTCCGGTATGCAGCACCCGGCGGCCCAGTATCATCGTCAGCGGCAAGACCTTTTCAAAGGTTTCGCGCTCGCATCCGGCAAAGATCGAAATGTTTCCGGTATCTGCGCGATGGCAGCCGCCCGACACTGGACAATCCACCGCTTCTGCGCCCTTGGCCTGCACAAGTGCGCCGAGACGTTTGACTTCCGCCTCATCGGTCGTCGACATCTCCATCCAGATTTTCCCAGGCGAAAGCCCATCCAGAATTCCGTCCCTGCCTTCCATGACTTCAGAGCACGCTGCGGGAGATGGCAGGCAAGTGATGATCACATCACAATCTTGAGCCATTTCTTTCGGGCTGGCGGCCCAACCTGCACCTTGATCGATGAATTTCTGACCAGCGTCCCGGTCCAGATCGCGCACAACCGTATCTATGCCATTGCGAATGAGGCTGCCTGCCAGTTTTCCGCCGACATTGCCCAGTCCGATAAACCCGACCTTCATGGTCGTTCTCCCGCTATTATACCAAAGGAATTAGTTGTATTTGAATTCAGTCGTTCCAGGCTGCGTGGTTTTGGCTCGGCGCGATGTGCAAACCGTCATCGCTTGTATAGGGGTTGGCGAGCGCCACTTTCTCGTTCAGTTCGACCCCGAGACCCGGATCTTTGGGAGCAATAACAAAACCGTCTTCAAACTGCATGGGTTTCATCAGGATATCTGAATGAAAACCTCCCCATTGTTCAATGCTTTCGAGAATCAGGAAATTTGGCGAGCAGGCTGAAATTTGCACGTTTACCGCCCCTTCAATCGGTCCGCAATAAAGATGCGGTGCGATTTGCGCATAATGGGCTTCCGCCATGCCGGCGATTTTCTTGGCTTCCAGCAGACCGCCAACACGGCCGAGCGCCATCTGTAAAATCGAGGCAGCCCCCAGTTCCAGCACACGCGCGAACTCATACTTCGTGGTCAGCCGTTCACCGGTCGCAATCGGCACTTTCGTAGAGCGGGCAATTTTTGCCATTTCTTCCGGCATTTCGGGAGGACATGGTTCTTCAAACCACAATGGATCATACGGCTCAAGCCGGCGCGCCATGCGGATGGCGCCTGATGTTGTGAATTGCCCGTGAGTGCCAAACAGGAGATCTGCCCTGTTGCCCACTGCCTCTCGGATTTTCTTGCAGAACTGTTCTGAGATATCCAAGCGCTCCAGGCTTGGCATATGCGGATCAAATGCAGTGTAAGGCCCGGCTGGGTCAAATTTCACTGCCGTAAAACCCTGATCGACGTAATACAAGGCACGCTCTGCCGCTACATCCGGATTGTTGTAAACATCGTTCCCGGCGTCTGTGTAGGCGTAGGCGTCTATGTCCGCACCTGCATACAGATATGTGTAGGCGCGCAATCGTTCATGTACACAGCCTCCCAACAGTTCATACACAGGCTTTTCCACAGCCTTTCCACAGATATCCCACATGGCCATTTCAATGCCCGAGATGACACCCATCAAGGATATGTCGGGGCGGCCCGAGTATCCTCGGGTGTAGGTCCTGCGCCAGAACGCCTCGATGTGAAACGGGTCATTACCCTCGACGTGACGCTGGAATACGTCTGCTATCATTGCCACAACGACGTCAGGCGCAAAGCTGGCGGTGTAAACCTCACCAACACCTTCAATACCATTGTCCGTGATCAGTTTCAGGAATATGAAATAGCGCCCGCCCCGACGCGGCGGCGGGTTGCCGACGATGAAGGTCTTCAGGCCGGTGATTTTCATGCTCGCGCTCCAGAACACTCTCTTTACGGGCGAAGCTAGTGCACAAACTGAAAACTTGAAACCGGTTTTACGACCGATATCGCTCAGAAAGCGAAATCGCGATAGACACGGGTCACGTCGCCATTCCAGCTACCTTCGTAAAGCAACAGCAACTCATCGGCATTGGATCTACTGGACTGGGCAATCTCATCGAGCACATCGAGGAATTTGGCTTCTGTCTGTTCAGCCGGTCCCTGGACATTGCGGACCTCGAGGCCTTTGCGACAGATAGCCAGCACATCGATGGCAATGTCCTGCAGGCTGCGCCCGGCAATGCATGCATCAAGACCCCTGGACGGCACTTCGTCGCGCAACGCCTGGCGCTGTTCTGCAGACCAGTCCTTTACCAGATCCCAGGCTGCATCCAGGGACGCCTGCTCATATAGCAGCCCTGTCCAGAATGCCGGCAGCGCACAGAGCCTGCGCCATGCACCTGCATCAGCTCCACGCTGTTCTATGAATTTCTTCAGCCGAACTTCCGGGAATATCGTGGTGAGGTGATCGGCCCAGTCCTTCATGGACGGTTTTTCACCGGGCAATTGAGGCAATTCGCCAGCCATGAAGGCGCGAAAGCTTTCACCTGAGCAGTCGACATACTCTCCACCGCGATTGACAAAGTACATTGGCACATCGATCGCATAATCGACATATTGCTCGAAGCCGAAACCTTCATCGAACACGAATGGCAACATGCCGGTGCGATCGGGATCCGTGTCACGCCAGATTTCAGACCGGAAGGACCTGAAACCGTTTGGCTTGCCCTCGGTAAAAGGTGATGCAGCAAACAGGGCCGTGGCGACCGGTTGCAGCGCCAGACTCAGGCGCATTTTCTGGCGCATATCAGCTTCAGACGAAAAGTCCTGGTTCACCTGAACCGTGCACGAACGCAGCATCATGTCGAGGCCCAGATTGCCTTTCCTGGCCATGTATTTGCGCATGATCTTGTATCTGCCCTTGGGCATTACGGGAATATCCTCGCGCCGCCACAATGGATTGAACCCGAGACCCAGAAATCCGATACCGAGTTCATCGCCGACTTCGCGGACCTGCGCCAGGTGTTCATGCACCTCCTGACAGGTCTGGAAGACATTTTCCAGCGGTGCGCCCGACAACTCAAACTGTCCACCCGGCTCCAATGAGACATTGCCATAGGCAACCGGATCAGTAAGACCGATAATATTGTCGCCTTCCATGGCAGGCGTCCAGCCAAACCTGGAGGCAAGACCCTCCAGCAATGCCTTGATGGAGCGTTCACCTGAATACGGAACCGGGCGCAGGGTATCGGTGAGAAATGCAAACTTCTCATGCTCGGTGCCCAGGCGCCACTCGGACTTTGGCTTGCACCCGGCCTCGAGGTAAGCCACCAGTTGCGCCTTGTCTTCTATGATCGCGCGGGTCTCCGCGGTATCTGGAACAGCCACACTCATGGAGAAAGTCCGCCTCAAATCAAAACACGCCTGCCAGATTGAGCGTGTGGTCAACAATGTAAGCCGAACGTCTAGCCCGGCATTTCCGTCAAGCGCAAGTCAAACTTGTTTGTCGTCACGCCAATCGCCCAATATCGACTGCACCAATGCCATTACGGCCACGGCCGCCGTGTCTGCCCGCATTATACGAGGCCCCAGAGACAAAGCCACCACCTGCGGCAATGACAGGATCATGTCACGTTCTGCTTCCGAAAACCCGCCTTCTGGACCCAACAAAACGGCCAACGGCCCGGGTTTTACCTGTTTCAGTGTGTCCACCGGGTTTACCTGGCCTGCCCGCTCGTCACAAAAAATCAATGTGCGGTCGTTCGGCCAATTCGCCAGCAAATGAGCGAGTTTTTCCGGCTCCACCACATCCGGCACGTAAACCATGTTGCATTGTTCTGCCGCCTCAATCGCGTTTGCCCGCATGCGGTCCAGATTGACCTTGTCGGCAATGGTGTAACGCGTGATTACGGGACACAATCGGCGCACGCCCATTTCTGTTGCTTTCTGTGTCAGAAAGTCCAGCCGGGCCGACTTCAAGGGCGCAAACAGGTAGTCAATGTCCGGTGGCAGTCTTACATCATGCAAACGTGCACTACATGCCAGGCGAGCAGACTTTCGGTTGGCCTGTGAGATTGTACACTGCCATTCTCCATCAATTGCATTGAACAATCGCACGCTAGCCCCGTCGCCCAACCGGAGCACGGTCACCAAATAATGTGAGGCATCGCGCGACAGTGTCAGTTCGCTGCCTGCGCTTAATGTCTGTTCACAATGTAATCGGGGCACCCGCCCCTGAGATCTGGCCATAATGTCTGCCTATCGCGCCTGTTTGATGATCGCAAGGTGTTCAGCGTTTTGTGCAGCGGTCTTCCTAACCATCTGCGGGTCAAGTTCAACCGGTTCTCCGTCCGGGCCGAACGGACCCCTGAATCGCTAAATTTGGCAGCAGCATGTGTTGACGTCTTCGTTTGATGGTTTCAAGACACGGCTGAATGCGCTAGGTGATGACCTTAATGACACAAACAACCGACAATGATGGCCAGGTGGCCGATGCAGTACGCAAGCACTGGGCAGATCATGTATTGCCCCGCTCCGCGCGTCCTTATGCCCGCCTTGCCAGACTGGAACGGCCGATTGGCTGGTGGCTGTTGTTACTGCCGGGGTGGTGGGCCATTGCCATGGCACAAACCATGTCCGGTGGCGGCATGGCGAATGTTTGGTTTCTCGCGCTGTTCTTTGTCGGCGCGGTCGTCATGCGAGGCGCCGGTTGCACTTTCAACGATATTGTTGACAAGGATTTCGATGCAGCTGTTGCACGCACCCGGTCACGTCCCATTCCATCGGGACAGGTCACTGTAGGACAGGCAAAAGCCTTCATGATCGCGTTGTCTCTAACCGGGTTTGTGGTGTTGATTCAGTTCAACTGGTTTGCTGTCGGGCTTGGTGTGCTGTCGCTGGCAACCGTTGCCATTTATCCATTTATGAAGCGCTTTACCTACTGGCCCCAGATATTCCTGGGCATAGCCTTCAACTGGGGGGCGCTGCTCGGGTGGGCCGCGGTGCGCGGTCAACTGGAATTGCCAGCCATTCTCATGTATCTGGGCGGCATCAGCTGGACGCTTGCCTATGACACCATTTATGCGCACCAGGACAAGGAGGACGACCTGGCAATCGGCATCAAGTCAACTGCGCTGAAATTCGGTGCTGCAACGCCAAAGTGGCTGACCCTGTTTTTCGGACTTGCATTGGTCTTGCTGGCTGCGGCGGGGTTCAGCGCCGGAGCAGGTATCATTTTCTACACCGGGCTGGCCGGCGCTGCCCTTCACGCAACCTGGCAACTGGCAAGACTTGACGTGGACAATCCCGAACTTTGCCTGATGCTGTTCCGTTCCAATCGGAATTTTGGCCTTATCGTGTTTGGTGGAATCATGCTGGATAGCCTAGTGAGACTGTCATCATGAGCACTACCGATATTGCTTCGTCAGCGCAGCGGTTTCTTGACCTGGCAACAAAAGCCGGTGCGGGCAGCGCAGATGTGCTTGCCGTTGGCGGCACATCTGTCCAGGTCAGGGTTCGAAATGGTTGCATCGACAAGGTGGAAAGATCAGAAGCGACGGATTTTGGCCTGCGCGTATTTGTCGATGGTGCAAGCGCGGTGGTGTCCGGCACTGCACGCACCGAACAAGACTTCGAGACGTTGGCAGAACGTGCGATTGCAATGGCGAAGATTGCACCGCCCGATTCATCTTTGGGATTGCAGGACACGACGGGATTTGCAGACACGCCGTCGTGTCTGGAACTGTCAGACAACAAACACATAGATACAGCAACCCTGACCGAGCTTGCGTTGACAGCGGAAGCTGCATGCCGAGAGGTGAAAGGCGTGACCAAATCGGACGGATCGGCGGCGAGCGCTGGAAACCGTGAAATAGCACTCGTCACGTCCAACGGTTTTTCAGGCAATTACCGGCGCACCGGTTATTCTATATCAGCTTCAGCCATTGCCGGTGAAGGTACTGCCATGGAGCGTGATTACGACTACTCTTCCAAAGTACACTTTGACGATCTGGAAGATGCCCGCCGCATCGGCCTGCGTGCGGGCGAGCGGGCAGTTCGGTCGCTGCATCCGCGCAAGATGGCTTCGACAAAGTGCCCGGTCGTTTTCGAGGCGCGGCTTGCCGGGTCCTTTCCGTCCCTGTTGGCGCAGGCGGCAAATGGGTCAGGAGTGGTGCGCGGAACGAGTTTTCTCAAAGACATGATGGGCGAAAAGATTTTTGCTGACAGTATCAATGTTATCGACAATCCGCTTTTGGTGCGCGGACTATCATCCAAACCATTTGATGCTGAAGGCCTTAAGTGCGATACATTCAACCTGGTGGAAAACGGTGTGTTGACAAACTGGTTGCTGGACGGTCGTACCGCTGCAAAACTCAATCTAAAAAGCAATGCCCGGGCGGCCCGTTCCACCGGAGGACAGCCATCTCCTGCTTCAACCAATCTGTGGCTGGACAACGGCACAGTTTCAGCAAATGACATGATCGCAGGTATCAGTGACGGTGTCCTGATCACCTCTATGTTTTCGTCCGGAGTCAACATGGTGACCGGTGATTATTCGCGTGGCGCGGCAGGACTGCGCATCGAAAACGGAGAGATCACTTATCCGGTCAGCGAAATTACGATCGCAGGAAATCTGAAGGACATGTTCGCCAACCTGACACCTGCCAACGACCTTGAAATGAAGTCAAGCACCAATGCACCGACATGCCTGGTGGAAGGAATGACCGTTGCAGGCGCATGAGATGACATCGCCGGAAATGTGGCAAGAACACCACAAGCTGTTATGCGACGCGGTGCGCGAAGCGGGTGAACTTGCACTGCGAATGTTCAATGCCGGTGTCGACAGTTGGGACAAGAGTGACGGTACTCCCGTGTCGGAGGCTGATCTCATCGTCGATGAATTGCTGGCGAGAAAATTACGCGGAGCAACACCTGATTTTGGCTGGCTGTCGGAGGAAACTGCGCGCGAGGACGCTTCACGCACAAAGGCGAATGTGTGGGTGGTAGACCCGATTGACGGTACTTCGGCGTTTGTGGGTGGCTCAAAGCAATGGTGTGTCGGCGCGTGTCTTTTGTCCTATGGCCGCCCGGTGGCCGCGGCCGCTTTTGCCCCAGCACAGAACAGGTTTTATGATGCAGCCCTCAACGCTGGCGCGCGACTGAACGGCAGGCCAATGCAGATAACAGACAAATCAGGCCTGGATGGTTCAAGATTTGTCGCGCACAAGAGTGCGTTGAACAAAAGCAGGTGGGACACACCGGTTCCGCAAATCAACTGCGCGATGACAACGTCGCTCATCTTGCGCCAGTGTGTTGTTGCGGCTGGCGAGTATGATGGTGCCATTGCTTTTGGCAAAAAGAACGACTGGGACCTGGCACCGGGTGATTTGATCGTGCATGAAGCTGGGGGGCGCACGCTGGATCTGGCCGGCAATCGCTTCATTTACAATCGCGTCAGCACCCGCCAGAATGGTCTGATGGCGGGTTCGAAAGCTTTGCTTGACGAGATCAGCGAACGGCTTCATACGATTGCCGCCTAACCCCACGACCGCTAAGACACCTCATCCAATTTGCACAGGAAACATTGTGATGTCCGACACCGCCAAACAATCTGACCAACTGCTTCATCTCGTTTTTGGTGGAGAGCTGGAAAACCTCGACGGTGTGCGTTTCAAGGATGTTGAACACCTTGATGTGGTAGGCATTTTTCCGAATTATGCCACAGCAAAGGAAGCCTGGCAGGAGAAGGCCCGCGCCACTATTGATATTGCCGAAATGCGGTACTTTATCGTGCACCTGCACCGTCTGCTGGATCCGGAAGACTGACACCGGTCAACCAGACCACCGTGGAAAAGTACTCTTCCGGCAGCGTTGTGCAAAATCGGCATTGCTTGGAGTAATTTCCATCCATATGGATGGATGAAATTGCTCTAACACATTAGAATCGAAAACCTTTATCCGATCAGATGATAATCTAGGTGAACGACGCCGTGGCCTCCAGCTCAGCATACAGCCTGCCCGAGATCTGCGCCGCCAGCAGAGGTGGCAGATCGGTGGCAGCGATATCTTCACTCAACCGTTTGCGGATAATATCGCAATCGCGTTTCATTTGCGCGACCAGTTCATCAAGACCATCAAACCTCTGATCAGGCCTGATCATATCGACAAACTCAACTGCCAGTTCGTGACCATAAAGATCGCCGTCGAAGTCCAGCAGAAATACCTCGAGAAAGACACGGTCGGTATCAAATGTCGGGCGCCAGCCGAAATAGGCAGCACCCATCAAAGCCGTCCGCGGATCAACCGTCAAATCACGTACCTGCACTGCATAGATGCCATGACATGGCTCCATACCCGGATCCAGCATGATATTGGCCGTTGGAAAACCGATCGTGCGTCCGCGTTCATCTCCCCTGATAACTTCGCCGATCACCGTCCAGCGATAACCCAGCTGGGCATTGGCCTGATCGATGTTGCCGGCATGAAGGGCAGCACGTACGGATGAAGACGAGTAAGGCGATGTGCCGTCTTCGCGGGTCACCTGCTCGACAACGGTTACGCCAAACCTGAATTGCTCTCCAAGTTCGCGTAACAGAGGCGGACTGCCCTGCCTGCCCTTGCCAAAATGAAAATCAAAGCCGGATACAATGTGACTTATGCCAAGCGTGCGAACCAGATAGCGCTCAACGAAATCCTGCGCCTCTACACCAGCAAGTTGGTGATTGAATGGGATGGCGGCGCAAAAATCGACCCCCAGGCAGCGGGCCAACGCAGCCTTGAGACCCGGCGGTGTCAAGCGGAAAAGTGGCTGTTCTGGCTGAAACACCGATTTTGGATGGGGTTCAAACGTCACAAGCCCGGATGGAGAACCCTTGGCGCGAGCAACATCGATAGCGGTTTTCACCAACGCCTGATGGCCCAGATGCAGGCCATCAAAGTTGCCAATAGCGACACATGCCCGTTTCCGGGTATCAGCCACCTCGATTTTGCCATTCAGCTCCAGCATGAATTAACAACCTTGAAAACACGGCAATCGAGACATGCAGCCCATGACCCGGATGACTTCATGCTGCTATAGCACGCAAACTGGTCAATTCGAAAACCCATTACCAAACAAGCCCCGTAGCAACACCAGCCACGCGCAGCCCTGGCATCATGGCTACAAGATCGGCGGCAACGGCTTGCGAATCTGAACCTTCGTGATCTTCCGCATGGATGCCGCCCGTAACGAAATGAACGGAGATATCATTGGCTCGGGCGCCCTCAATATCCGTCGGCAATCCATCGCCAACAGCCAATACCTGTGACCGGGGAATTTCTCTGCTCATAATGTCAGCTGCCCGCTGAAACGCCACCTGGTAAATTGGCGGGTATGGTTTGCCGGCCATTTCAACATGACCGCCGAGTTCTTCGTAAATATCGGCCAGTGCGCCGGCACACGGATAAAGCTTGCCGCCGACACCGACTATGCGGTCAGGGTTGGCACAAACAAAAGTCAGACCTCTGCTGCGCATTTGTGACAGCAACGGGCGATAGTCTTCCGGTAACTCTGCCTTGCCCCCGTCACGGCCGTCATTGTTCAAACCGGTACACAACACGACCTGGGCATCGTCCAGATCAGTCCAGTTGACGGGTAATCCATCACGCAAGCCGGTGAATTCCTCCGGCCCCAGATGAAATACATTGCTCCCGGCCAGACGCTTGACCAGCTCGCGCGTTACATCTCCAGAGCTCACGATGGCGTCATAGGAATCGTCCGGCACACCGAAAGCGCGCATCTGCGGGATGATTACCGGGCTGGGCCTGGGTGCATTGGTGATAAGGACCACGCAACCGCCTGCGTTGCGATGATTGATCAGTGCTTCGGCCGCCAGAGGGTAAACTTTTCGGCCATCATGAACCACTCCCCAGACATCGCACAACCAAACCGGGTACATGCCACTCAATTCTCGACCCGTGGTAACAACTGAAGAGGGATTGTTGGGAGACATATTAGCCGCTATGCGACCTGCGCTGCGCTGGCAGGGTGAGCAACGCGTTCACGTACTGCCCGGGGATTCGAAAAACCGGGGCCGCGTCCGAGTGAGGATGCATGCATTAGCGAGGCCGCATCGTCAGGCTGGCCTACGCCAGATGCAATAAGAGCAATATTGTTGTCAGCGGCCATCTGTAGCAATTCGGGCGCGGTCATAATATCACCCGGCAAATCCGGTTGGACCAAACCGTCGCCCGGCACGTCGATGAAGGCAAACCCCAACTCGGCCAGGGAGGAAATCTCGTCATACGGCATACCCTCTCCCGTCAAACAGAATGTGGCACCCAGACTGGCGAGCCAGGCCAGACCCTGCAATCCGGCCTCGCTCAAACTGGCGAGGGCCGTGTGGTGGATGTCCAGCACGATGCCTGCGGCTGCCTCGGGGTTGGCCTTAAGTAATCCGACCAGCTCCTGCAATGCCTGGGTATTCTCAAGGGTTGCTACGGATATCGGGCAGAAAATACCGGTGGCTCCGCGGCGGGCGCGCAACTTTTCAAGCAATGGCAGAACTTGCTGCAGCAACTGTAGATCCAGTTTGGGATCCCACAAGACGCTCTGGCCGTTCAAAACCGGCAGATCCGCAGACGCCACAATATGTGTCAGATCTGCGGGCGACTGATCACGCGTCCGGAAACTTGCCTTGTAGTATGCCGTGCGCCCTTCGGCCAACCGGACCACTGGCTCCAGAAACAACTGAACCTGTTGAGATCGATGTGGCTGAACCTGCGTCAGCCGCTTTGGCGCTCGCGATGGTTGCACGCCCATCGCCGGGCGCTGCGGATCCGTAGTCAGCTTAAATGGCGGTGCTTTGTTGGGTACGATTTGCTGGGACGCGTTGTTATCAATCCGCGACCCAAGATCCGACAGACGCTGAGCCTGTTCAGCAATGCGGCGCGACAGGCTTTCAATGTCATTAGTGTTCTTTCCCAGACGTTGGGACAAAACACCGTTCAATCGTCCATGATCATCGGGATGAATTGATGCGGCTGCGGAAACGATAACGGCGACAGCCAGACAGGATATGGCTGCAAGTAGCGCAATGTCATAGCGCACCAGCAAAAATATGCACACTGCTGCCAAAACCAGCGCACTTACTGAAAACAGCCAAACCAGCAGCTTCATTTGTCTAAATTCCCACCCCACATCTGCTGAGCCCAGCATCGGTTGTCCGGTATAGGATAAAACTCTAACTTGCTCAACCAGTGTAGCCAAACGAACAGCGCCAAAAAATGAATACATGGTTAAGCACACCAGGAATTTTTCCAATCCAAGACAATTTGTTTCTAAAAAGCAACTCAGAGCATCTTGCGTAAAACGTCAAATTTCCGCATTATAGTCTGGCGAGACGAGCGGACGGGTCGTTGCAAATTCCACATTATGCGGACAGTCACATTGCATTGACGTCAATAACTACACCGACAGGACTTTCATTATGGGTTTTGGACGACATTTATTCGTTGCCAGCGTCGCGTTGGCCGGCCTGAGTTTTTCAGGCGTTGCCAATGTAGCAAATGCAGCGCAGTGCGGCACCGTTTGGGCCGAACCAGGCACTTACAAGATCACCGGCAATTTTCGAGGCAAGAAAGAATCGGCCGGCGCCGAATTGACACGGGATTGCCGTATCAACTTGAAAATCCCGGGCGTTTACACAGGCGGACCGGTCAAGCGCTCGGGCAAGTGCCTGCGTTTCACTTTCAAGATCGACAAGGAAAAGCGGCTGTTCAAAGGTAGATGGTGCAAAGGATTTGCTGTGGTCGACTGGAAAGGCAAGGATGTTCGCGCCGAGGTGAAGTCTGTACGCCAGGGTGCCAAATAGCGCCCCTGCAAGCTCAAGAATTAGCACAGATACGGGAAAGTCGCCGGCACAGCAAAACAGTGCCCCGGCAGCAGGTCGGGTTTTGCGCTGCTTTGCGTGTCACGTTATTTGCTCATGAATGTAAGAAATCTGTTTCGCAAATTCGCCGACGGTCGAAAAAAGGAGAGCAAGATCAACGTCCATCCCAACACCCCTTGCGAATGATGGGCCAGGCTGGCCTTTCCACCAAAACTCAACAGCTTCACAATTTCGGAAAGTCCCGGGGGCTTTTGTACAATGTTTTGCAATGGCAAACCGTCAATCAGTATCATGTAATACAGATAGTATAGTTGCGGGCTGAGCCAGACGAATGCCCAAAAAAACACCAATGCCAACAACAATCGCGCAGCTGCTGGCAGTTTACGGGCACATTTCAAGAACGCTGCCACCGTCACAGCCGCCAGAACGACTGACACCAAAATCAGACCCGTCCGCCCGATCATGGTCAGGGAAAAGAATGAGTCACCCGCATACATGCAAATTCCCGGCTTTCAAATTTACCATTCTTGCCCATTAAAGCTGCTTGGCGAAAAAAATTAGGCAGCAAACCTTGACGTGAGGCACCATGCACCATACATCACTGCGCAACTGTTGGCACTCGCTTTAGGTGAGTGCTAGCAGACCGGTTCGAAGACAGGCCCGTGAGGGGTCGGGTTCGTGCCAAACAATTAACCAGAGTGTTTGCATACTCAAGGAGAAGCGTAGATGAATTTCCGTCCTCTGCACGATCGTGTGGTCGTTCGCCGGATTGAGGAAGATACCAAGACAGCAGGTGGTATCATCATTCCTGAAACCGCACAGGAAAAGCCCATGCAGGGTGAAATTGTTGCCGTTGGCGCAGGCGCACGCGATGATGCCGGCAAGCTGATTGCTCCGGACGTCAAAGCTGGCGACCAGGTGTTGTTCGGCAAATGGTCAGGAACTGAAGTCAAGATTGACGGACAGGAAATGCTGATCATGAAAGAAAGCGACATCATGGGTGTTCTGGAAGGCAAGAAGTCCAAGAAGTAACTCTTCTGAGGACTTTTTTTGCGTTCAAACGCACCTGTATCCGACTAAAAACGAAACTTTCAAGTAAACCATCACATATCAAGGGAGCCTAAAAAATGGCTGCTAAAGAAGTTAAATTCTCTGCCGATGCCCGCGAGCGCATGCTGCGCGGTGTCGACACTCTCGCCAATGCCGTCAGGGTAACACTCGGTCCCAAGGGTCGTAATGTTGTTATCGACAAATCCTTCGGCGCACCGCGCACCACCAAGGATGGCGTGACCGTTGCCAAGGAAATCGAACTGGAAGACAAGTTTGAAAACATGGGCGCACAGATGGTGCGTGAAGTGGCTGCGAAAACCAATGATCTGGCCGGCGACGGCACAACTACAGCGACCATTCTGGCCCAGGCCATTGTTCGCGAAGGCGCCAAATCGGTTGCGGCCGGCATGAACCCGATGGACCTGAAGCGCGGCGTTGACATGGCGGTTACCGCTGCCATTGCAGATCTGACCAAGCGCTCCAAGAAAATCAAGACCTCTGAAGAAGTCGCCCAGGTCGGCACCATCTCTGCCAACGGCGAAAGCGAAATCGGACAGATGATTGCCCAGGCCATGCAGAAGGTCGGCAACGAAGGCGTAATCACGGTTGAAGAAGCCAAGACCGCCGAGACCGAACTGGATGTTGTTGAAGGCATGCAGTTTGACCGCGGATACCTGTCGCCTTACTTCATCACCAATGCAGACAAGATGGTCACCGAAATGGAAGACCCATATATCCTGCTGCATGAAAAGAAGCTGTCTAACCTGCAGGCAATCCTGCCACTGCTGGAGGCCACTGTTCAGTCTTCACGCCCGCTGCTGATCGTTGCAGAAGACGTAGAAGGCGAAGCACTGGCGACCCTGGTAGTCAACAAGCTGCGTGGCGGCCTCAAGGTTGCTGCCGTGAAGGCTCCAGGCTTCGGCGACCGCCGCAAGGCCATGCTGGAAGACATTGCCGTTCTCACCGGTGGTCAGGTTATCTCTGAAGACCTGGGTATCAAGCTGGAAAACGTTACCCTTGACATGCTGGGCCGCGCCAAGCGCGTTTCCATCGATAAGGAAAACACAACCATCGTCGACGGTTCAGGCAAGAAGAGCGACATTGAAGCCCGCTGCAACCAGATCCGCCGTCAGGTTGAAGACACCACTTCTGACTATGACCGTGAAAAACTGCAGGAACGTCTGGCCAAGCTGGCCGGCGGTGTTGCTGTTCTCAAGGTCGGCGGCGTAACAGAGATTGAAGTGAAGGAACGCAAGGATCGCGTTGACGATGCTCTCAATGCTACTCGCGCCGCAGTTGAAGAAGGCATTGTTCCAGGTGGCGGCGTGGCTCTGCTGCGGGCCAAGAAGGCTGCTGAAAAGGTCACCGACGAAAATCCGGACATCATGGCCGGCATCAAGATCGTATCGAAGGCTCTCGAATCCCCGATCCGTCAGATCGCTACAAACGCTGGCGTTGAAGGTTCGATCGTTGTTGGCAAGGTGCTGGAAAAATCCGGCAACTTCGGCTTCGACGCTCAGGCTGAAGAGTATTGCGACATGGTTGCCAGCGGCATCATGGACCCGACCAAGGTTGTTCGCATTGCCCTGCAGGACGCAGCTTCCGTTGCAGCTCTGCTGATCACCACTGAAGCCATGGTTGCTGAAGCACCGAAGAAGGACAATGGCGCGTCCGCCATGCCTGCGATGCCTGGCGGCGGCGGCATGGGTGGTATGGGTGGCATGGACTTCTAGTCCTATACCCCAAGCCAATCGAGAAATGCCAAACCGCGGACCGAAAGGCCCGCGGTTTTTCTTGGTTGCGATGTGAGTGAAATAAAATCTTCACAAGAAAGCCACTTATCAAAAGGTTGCAAATGTGGTAGGTCCCTGCGCTCGCAGATTGTTTGAAGTTTTCTGAACCACCCCGGTACGGCCGACAAGCCCAGTGATCTCCCGACAATGTAAAGCGAAACGACCGGCCTGTCCGTCTGCACAAGGCAGCGCGGGGGCCAATTGAGCATTGAATAAGGAAAGACGATCAATGACTATCGGTACCGTAAAATTCTTCAACACCACCAAAGGTTATGGCTTTATTGAGCCTGAAGATGGGTCCAAGGACGCTTTTGTCCATATATCAGCCGTAGAGCGCGCAGGCATGTCTACTTTGAACGAAGGCCAGAAAATCGAGTTTGAACTGGTTACTGACCGCAAGTCAGGCAAGATGTCCGCTGACAATCTAAAAGCTGTTTAAGTCTAAACCCCTGGATTGAATTTATGTCGGCTCGCCGGGAGATTTCCTGGCGGGCCGATTTTTCGATGCAAATGTTCATGTTTTGATCTGTTCTTATTGTAGAATCGCGATATGCTGGTGAAATGGACTTTTCGCAAACAGCAATTCTGATCGGTCAGACCGTTGTGACCTGGGGTCATCTGACCGTTGTTGCAGCGGCATTTTCGCTGTTGCTGCTCATAACAACCGTGGTCCTGACATTTCGAACGACCCGTAGCGGCGGACAACAATCGATCGATGCGCTGCGGCGCGCGGCGGAGCTTGAGAGCAAGTTGGCCGAAATGTCAGGCCAGTTGCGCGGTCTGGCAGAACATTCTGCGTCAACACAGGCGCATCTGGCGCAAACGCTGGACACCCGGCTGGACCAGGTTTCGCAACGTCTGGGCGCCGGTTTGACTGAAAGCAGCCAGCGTACATCCCAGTCGCTGCAGAAACTCAATGAACGCCTGGCAGTGATTGATACGGCGCAAACCAATCTGGCCAATCTATCATCGGAAATGCTGAGCCTGCGCAACATACTGGCCAACAAGCAATCACGCGGCGCCTATGGTCAAGCCCGTATGGAAGCCATCATCCGCGATGGCCTGCACTCTTCGGCCTATTCATTCCAGGCGACCCTGTCGAACGGGACGAGGCCTGATTGTCTGGTTCACCTGCCCGAAAATGACCTTTCGGTTGTGGTTGACGCGAAATTTCCCCTGGAAGGTTTCAACGCCATCAAGCAGGCGGACCCGGAAGACGATCTGAAACCTTATCAACAGCGTTTCAAGACCGATGTACTCAAGCACATCAAGGACATCTCGGAAAAATACCTGATCAAGGGCGAAACCCATGAAACCGCCATCATGTTTGTCCCTTCGGAATCCGTCTATGCAGATTTGCACGAAAACTTCGAAGACATCATCCAGCGCGCCCATCGCCAGCATGTCATCATTGCGTCCCCCAATGTCCTGATGCTGTTGGTGCAGACAATGCAAGCCGTTTTCAAGGATGCGCGAATGCGTGAGCAGGCATCAGTCATACAAAACGAGGTCGTACGTTTGATGGATGATGTCAGTCGCATGCATGACAGGGTTCTTGATTTGCAGCGTCATTTCGGCCAGGCCGGAAAAGACATTGAAAAGATTGTTATTTCGTCGGACAAAATAACCAAGCGCGGAGTCAAGATCGAGCAGGTTGAGTTTGGTGACTCTGCAAACCACGACGGCGATGGCGATAAATCACCACCGCGCCTGGTTGCCGGGGAGTAGCCCTGCCTGGTACGGCAGTCTGCTCACCTTACTCGGACAGAAAGATGCTCTTGGCGATCTGTTGCCGAATTTCTTCGAACGCTCTCGTCAGATCATTGGAATCTTCTGCCTTGAAAAAATGCTTGTCAGGGTCAGACGAACAGTTCCTCAAGCGATTTTCAGTCGCGCTATCATTCAGCGCAAAGGCGATGGTAATGACAGTGATTTCGTTGCCGGACTTGATGTTTGAACACAGCGTTGAAAGATTGCTTTCTCCATCGAAACGATCTCTTGATCCACCCGGACCAAATGCCGGGGTTGTCTGCTTGCCATCGGTGAGAACAACAATGAACTTCTTGTTTTCGTCATCGTCATGTGGGCGCGCGGCGTACGGGGCGCCCGGTTCCAGCAAGTGCCATCCGAATGCAACGCCGAGTGAGATATTGGTGTAGCCATAAGGCCGCATGGCTTCGAGCTGACTGACCGTGGCGCTATGATCTGAAGACAGCTCGCGTACCTGAAGCCGGTTGGCAAGATACCCTCGTCCATTATGTCTGTATCCGTCACAGTAGTAGTTGGACTGCCCGCGGTAATCACCAAAATCGACGGGTCTTGGCTGACCCCATTTTGATCTGTTGGCCCCTCCAGGTGCATTGCTTGTCAAGTTACTCGGATAGGTTCGGTCATAGGTGCACCCCGACCAACTCGCCCCGCTGGCTCCAACAACGAACCCAGAAGGCAAAGTCGCATAAACATTGTGCGAAAACGGGACAAGACCGAAGTGAATATCAGTATTCTCTCCGTCATTGGTCAGACCGTCGACCATATCTATCGCAGCCTTGCGCATGGTGACATATTTCTGCTGGCCCGCCGAATACTGTTTCATCGACGCCGAGTAATCCAGCACAAGTGCGATTTCTGCCCGCGCCGGAAGATTAATCCGCACGGTTGCGCTCAGGTCAGCGTTAATTTTATTGAGCCCGCCGACCCGTAACAATGTGGTTGGCAGGCCGCCATTGTATGACACTGTAAAACTGTCGCCATCCAGTTTCGCTTGCGGATTGCCGACCAGTTGATCCCCAAAACCGCCTTGCAGATTTGCCGCAAAAGTATCCAGCGCAATGCGACGGCGATCTGCCTCAGAAGTACCCGGCTTTGCTGCGGCACCGGCAAGCGCACTTGCATCCAGCGACGCCTGAATTTCAGCATGCGCGGCACCTGCGCGGTAAAAATCCACCGCGGCACCTGCCGCAAGCACGATTGGCACCAAAGTAAGTCCCAGCACCAAGGCGACAGCACCGCCTGTGTCACGAGAAAAATCACCAGCCGCTCTGGCAATCGCCCTGAATTTGTTCGCCTTGACCGTCACGAGGCTACTCCCTGTATTAGAGTTGTGTCGCAGGCCAGGCCGGTTCTTGGATCACCGATGCAACAGCTTGAGACACAAAAGTTCAACTGACCGGGATGGAGCAATCACTGTGCCAATCACCGCTACGGGGATGATTTAACCGCCTGAAGTTGGTCAAGATGGTTTACTGGCAGAGTTAACTGGTTAGAAGAGGCGTGCGGGCGTTTTGCGAAAAACCGCTGTTTACAGAGACCGGCGAGCTTTCACGGCAGCCGCCAGCGTGCCCTCGTCAAGATAATCAAGCTCACCGCCGACCGGCACACCATGTGCCAATCTGGTAACCCTGACGTTCGCCTGGTCGAGCTGATCCATAATGTAGTGAGCCGTCGTCTGGCCATCCACGGTGGCATTAACGGCAATCATGACTTCAGTCACGTCGCCTTTCGTTGCCCGTTCAACCAGTTCTGAAATTCTAAGGTCTTCCGGTCTGATCCCATCGATTGCCGACAGGGTACCGCCCAGCACATGATACAGGCCTGCAACGGCAGAGGCACGTTCAAGAGCCCACAAATCCGCCACTTCCTCCACCACACAGATTTGAGAAACGTCACGACCTGGATCAGAACACAAGGTGCAGGGGTCGATAACATCAATATTTCCGCAAACGCTGCATTCGGAGACCTTGTCCAGGACCACTGCGAGAGCTGCCGCGAGCGGTTGCATGAGCGTCTCGCGATTTTTGACCAAATGCAGCGCGGCACGACGGGCAGACCGCGGTCCCAGACCGGGCAATCGTGCCAGTAACTGTATGAGGCGTTCAATCTCGACGCCGATAACATTGCGCTTCATTGTGATACCTGCGACAGCGAGCAACCTTTGCTCACGCGAACATTAATGGGTCCTGAACCTACATCCCGGGGATATTGAACCCTGGAGGCAGCGCCATGCCACCTGTGACGTCTTTCATTTGGTCAGCGACCATCTGATCCACCTTTGCCCTGGCTTCGTTGTAGGCAGCCATCAGCAGGTCTTCGAGAATCTCTTTTTCCTCAGGTTTCATCAAGCTGTCATCTACCTCTATGGATTGCATCAGGTTTTTACCGTTCAAGGTCACTTTCACCAACCCGGCGCCGGCTTGCCCTGTCACCGTCATTTCATCCAGACGAGCCTGCATGTCGGCCATCTTGGTTTGCATTTCCTGAACCTGCTTCATCATATTGCCGAGATTTTTCATTGGCCTTTTACCTCATACATTTCGGAATTTGTTTCAGTTAAACGTCTTGTGGCCATTCAATCAGTCTGATCATCCTGAATGTCGCTGTCGAATTCGGGCTGTTCGTCAAGCGATGCTGCCGGTTCTGCCGCAAGATCGCGTACCTCCAGAATTTCAGCCCCCGGGAAGCCCTGCAACACAGCCTGTACATCCTTGCTCTGTCGAGCCCGGCGGAACAGGTCATCGCGACGTTCACGCTTTTTGTCAGCAATGGTTTGCCCGGAAGCTTCGGTTGAAGATACCGACACGATCCACCGGCTGTGCGTCCAGGCTTCAAGGCGCCGTGACAGTTCATTGGCAATGCCGGCTGGAGCGTCGGGCAATAAGGAAAGCTCAATGCGGCCTGCTCCGATCGATACGGGCACGACATGGCGCTCCAGGTCACGCACCAGCTTGACGTCACGTTTGCTGGATACATAGGCAACCAGGTCGTCAAAGGAGGCAAACCGGGTTGGTTGAACCGGTTGATCCACTGGAGCAGCATCGTCTTCAGACGAGACCGGCTTGAGTTGCACTGCAGTCATTACCGGCGCATGGGCTGCAGGCTGGGCACCTGAAACAGGCCCGGATACCGGCGCTTGGGCTGCGCCAGCGTCAATTCCACCAGAAGGGGTTCCTGAATTTTGTACTGCCGGCATTTTTTCAGCGGTATCTGCCTGCCTGATTATCCGCGACAGCTCATCAGGTGTCGGCATGTCGGAGACATGCGCCAGCCGGATCAGCAACATTTCCGCTGCCATCAGGGCATTGCCGGCCCGTGCAATCTCTTCCATGCCCTTCAACAGCATCTGCCAGGTTCGGGCGAGCACGGGCATGGCCAGTTTTTCGGAAAACTCCTTGCCCCTGGTACGTTCTGCTTGCGATACCGCCGCATCATTTGCGGCTTTTGACGACACTTTCAACTTGGTGACCCAATGCACAAAGCCGGCAAGATCCGCAATGACCATCTCCGGATCCGCGCCCATAGCGTGTTGTGCTTCAAGTTCATCCATGGCAGCTGCTGCATCGCCGCGCATGACTGCTTCAAACAGGTCAATTATACGGGCCCGGTCAGACAGACCCAGCATGGATTGCACATCATCCGAGCCAACATGATCGGTGCCGTAAGCAATGGCTTGATCAAGCAGAGACAAACCGTCACGAACCGACCCTTCAGCAGCACGGGCAATCATCTGCAAGGCTTCAACGTCGGCCCTGACACCTTCCAGTTCGGCAATCCGCTGAAAATGCTCGACCAGCAGTCCCGCATCAAGTCGGCGCAGATCGAAGCGCTGGCAGCGCGACAGCACTGTGACGGGGACTTTGCGAATTTCAGTGGTGGCGAATATGAATTTTACGTGCGGTGGCGGTTCTTCCAGGGTCTTCAACAAGGCATTAAATGCGGACGTGGACAACATGTGCACTTCGTCGATGATATAGACCTTGTAGCGCGCCGAGGCCGGTTTGTACTTTACCGCATCGTTTATTTCGCGGACATTATCGACACCGGTATGAGAAGCTGCATCCATCTCGATCACATCCACATGACGTGACTCCATAATGGCATCGCAGTGCTCGCCCTTCTCCGACAGATCAATTGAAGGACCTGTGTCTTCGCCAGTCGCGTGATAATTCAACGCCCGCGCGATCAACCGGGCTGTTGTGGTTTTGCCAACCCCTCGAACACCGGTGAGCATGTAGGCCTGTGCAATGCGGCCGGACGCAAAAGCGTTGGTCAGCGTTCTCACCATCGCGTCCTGGCCAATCAGGTCTTGAAAGGTCTGTGGACGATACTTGCGCGCCAGTACCCGGTATGGGGTATTGGGATTTGTCGTATGTTCAATTGTTTCAGACATTGCCCGCGCGGATCAATTGTAGATGCCAACCAGATGCAGCCAGATGGTCTGTATCGGCTTCTTCAGAAGTCTGCCGGTCTGCCAGCTTTGCGCCGCTTATCAAGTGGGAGGCTGGACCGGCAACCCGAACCAAACTCACTAGGGCTGCTTCCTTCCGGACCTGACCCGGTTGGCGAGCGATGCGTCTGCTGCCAACCTCCCACCCCCTATATCGGACGGAATGCGACGCGATGCAAGAGGACAAGTCAGGCTATTGAGCAAAGACCTTGCCAGCCTTGCAGGTGCATGGCACACCGGAAACGTTTCCAGGCGATTTTTCCCCTGCCACAACATACAACAAGCAGCAAAGGCGTACTGAACGTGACCCGAACCCGCCCGGCATTTATGGATGGCAAACTTGACCGTTTGTCCGGCCATCGCAGCGAACCCGGATGGTTTTCAGAAAAACTCGAGGCGCCGGGTACCCGAATAGCCATATTTGCGGCGGACAAGCTTATTGTTCATTCCGGACCATCCGGCAGTGGCGGCGTAAACTGGTGCGCAAATGACGACCTCCCGGCCCTGATGGAGGGGACCGAGCCGGTTTTTCTGGGTGTCGATGATAATGGCATCAACCATTTCGCCGCTCAGGCGTCCGACAACGAACTTGCTCCTGCAAACGGCATGGTCGCACTTGATCTGCGTTCAATTGCGCTGCAGGGGCTGGTCAGCGATGCCGACCTCGGCCTGGCAGCTCAGGCGCGCGCGCTTCTGCACTGGCACGCCCGCCACAGGTTCTGTTCAAATTGTGGAGCTGCGACACGCCAGGATGATGCCGGTTACAAACGCGTGTGTGATACCTGTTCAGGAGAACATTTTCCGCGCACCGATCCGGTTGCGATTATTGCCATTACCAAAGACCGTTCCATGTTGCTTGGCCGTTCAGCGCGGTTTGCCAGTGGCATGTATTCCACACTTGCCGGCTTCGTGGAGCCTGGCGAAACTGCGGAAGAAGCTGCGCGACGCGAAGTGTATGAGGAATCCGGTGTACGTGTCGGGGATGTGCGCTACGTCATGAGCCAACCGTGGCCGTTTCCGGCCAACCTGATGCTGGGCATGGTCGGAGAAGCCATCAGCGAAGAGATTACCATTGATCCAGACGAGCTTGATGATGCGCGCTGGTTCAGCTTTGACGAGATTGCTGCAATGGACCAGGGCAATCACCCGGAAGGATTGCGACTGCCGCCAGACATCTCAATTGCCCATCACCTGATCAGGAAGTTGCTGAATCTGTAGAGCAACTCCCGGTCTACGCTGTGGTGTCCAACTGTTTGCGTCGCCTGGCCAATTCCTCGCGATGCGGTGAACTTTTGTAAACACCGAGCACACGCAACGAACTGGTGAAGAAATCCAGTTCTTCCAGCGCCAGGCGAACTGGTCTTTCCTGCGGGTGACCTTCAATGTCGGCGTAAAACTCTGCCACGTTGAAAGATCCATCGACATAAGACTCCAGCTTGGTCATGTTGACACCGTTGGTGGCGAAACCGCCCATCGCCTTGAACAGGGCCGCCGGCACATTTCGAACGGTGAATATGAACGAAGTAATGACCGGCCCGTCTTCAGGTGCCGCGTCGTCGGGTTCCGCCGACAAGATGACAAACCGGGTGGTATTGTGATCTTCATCCTCGATGTCGGCGCGCATGACCTCAAGTCCGTATATTTCGGCTGCCTTCTTCGAAGCGATTACGGCGGTTGAGCGATCACCCGAGTGGGCAAGATCAGCGGCAGCGCCGGCCGTATCGACTGCAGCAACAGCCTCCAGGCCCATGTCGGCGATCATTCGGCGGCATTGTCCCAAGGCATGGGTGTGGGACGTTACCCGTCTCAGATCTTCGGCTTTCGTTCCCGGCAACACCAGCAATTGATGGCGTACTCGCAGGAAATGCTCGCCCGTGATGTACAAATCTGATGCCGGCATGAGGTGGTGAATATCGGCCACCCGGCCTGCCACGGTGTTGTCAATTGGGATCATGGCCAAAGCGGCATCACCTGATGCCACGGCGGCAAAAGCATCTTCAAACGTACGACAGGCAAATGGTTCGTGGTCCGGGTACGCTTCCAGGCACGCGGTATGTGAATTGGCACCTGGTTCGCCCTGATAGGCAATCTTTTTGCTTTTGGCCGCCATGTTAAAAACTTTCCTCGTCAACCTGTTCTGATACAATGCCGAACAGCAGCGCGGCATATGGACACTTAGCGCCTTATAGGTGTTGCGCAGGCGTTTAGAAACAACTAGTTTCCGCGCCAAATTGGTAGGGGTGAAATCATCGGGTGGCCACACCGGGTGTCAAAGAAGATTGTTTGAGGGTTATCATGTTCGGAATGGACACAATGACATTCAACAAGATTGCCGGAGCCTTGCTCGGATCCGCGCTTCTTGTAATGGGGCTGAATATTGTGGCGGAAGGTGTTTTTCACGCCGAAACGCCGGAAAAAACTGCGATAAGCATCGAGCTCCCTGAGGCTGAAGGAGAAGGCCAGGCCGCAGCAGCGGAAGAACCGAAAGTATCGCTCGCCAGCCTGCTGGCATCGGCAGATGCGGCAAAAGGTGAATCAGCATTCAAAGCCTGTAAAGCCTGTCACACAGTTGAGGATGGCGGCAAGAACAAGGTCGGTCCCAATCTGTACAATATCGTTGATCATGCAGTCGGTAGTCGTGACGGGTTCGCCTATTCTGACGTCCTGAAGGAAAAAGCGTCGGAGAAATGGACATTTGAAAACCTGGATGCCTTCATCACCAAGCCGAAGGCGTGGGCGCCCGGTACGAAAATGAGCTATGGCGGCATGAAAGGCGATGCCAAGCGCGCCAACCTGCTCGCCTATTTGCGCTCGCTGTCTGCAAATCCCGTCGACCTGCCCGTAGAGGCGGCAAGTTCAGCTGAACAGCCAAAAGCAGAAGAAGCTGCAACACAACCATCGACAGAAACAGAAACTTCGGCAGAACAGCCGAAAGAGTAAGTCGGCCCGCGCGAGAGCTGTTGCGTTCACAAGATGATTACGAAGATTTCACACCGGTAGCCTGCTGCCGGTGTATTATTTTGTCCGAGAAATCCATAGACTTCAAATTTGAGACGTAACGCAAGTGATTTTGCGTGTTGCCGTCCAAAGGAGCCGACCGTGATAGATCGCAGAACCCTACTTCAGCTTACTGCAGCGGCAGGTGCTGCCAGCCTGCCTTTTTCCACTGCCCCAAAAGTGGTTGCCCAAAGTGATGAGTGGCGGCACGGTCTGTCGCTGTTTGGCGATCTGAAATATCCGGCCGGGTTCGAAAATTTTGACTATGTGAACGTAAACGCTCCCAAGGGCGGGCGTGCCAGATTGTTCTCCGTCGGCACTTTCGACAGTCTCAACCCTTTTACATTCAAGGGAAATGCGACAGGACTGATCGGACAGACGGTGGACAGCCTGATGACAACCTCATTCGATGAGCCCAGCTCGGAGTACGGACTGATCGCCGAGGCCGTCAAGATGCCGGAAGACTTTTCTTCCGTGACATTCAAGCTGCGCACCGAAGCCAGATTTCATGACGGATCACCGATAACGCCTGAAGATGTGATTTGGTCGATGATTGAACTGAAAAAGGCTCATCCCAGGTACAATTTTTACTACAAGAACGTGGTAACGGGCGAAAAATCCGGCGATCGAGAAGTAACCTTCAAGTTTTCCGAAAGCGGCAATCGCGAACTGCCGCAAATCGTCGGCCAACTTCCAGTGCTTTCAAAAGCGTGGTGGACTGCAAAGAACGACAAGGGGGAAACTCGCAACCTCGGTGAAACGACGCTGGAAGCGCCGTTGGGCAATGGTCCATACAAGGTCGCGATTGTGAAACCGGGGCGATCCATTTCGCTGAAACGAGCCGATGATTACTGGGGCAAAGATCTGCCCGTGAACCGCGGCAAGAACAATTTTGAAGAGATTTTCACCATTTACTACCGTGACAACACGGTTGCACTAGAGGCATTCAAGGGCGACGAGTACGATTTTCGCTCGGAAAACTCCTCCAAGAACTGGGCAACAGCCTATGAGTTCCCGGCTGTAAAAAGAGGCGATGTGATCAAGGAAGAGATCAGATTGCAAAACTCGCAAGGAATGCAGAGTTTCGCCATCAACACCCGGCGAAAGAAGTTTGCAGATGCCCGGGTCCGTCGGGCACTCAACCTGGCTTTCGATTTCGAATGGGCAAATGAGAACCTGTTCTTTGGTCAGTATGTGCGGACAAACAGTTTTTTTTCCAACTCTGAACTGGCAGCAACTGGCAAACCCGGCGAGGCCGAACTGGAAATACTTGAACCGCTGAAAGACAAGCTGCCTCCGGAAGTGTTCACAACCGAATTCACCAACCCGGTATATGGATCTCAAAAGAACAAGCGCCGCAATCTGCGGTCTGCGGCCAAGCTGTTGCAGCAGGCAGGCTGGAAAGCCGACGCCAAGCGGACCCTGCGCAATGCAAACGGCGAGGCGTTTTCAATCGAGTTTCTGCTGGTTTCGCCACTCTTTGAGCGTATCGTGCTTCCTTATGCCAAACAACTGAATCTCCTTGGCATCCAGACCAAAGTGCGCACGGTCGACGACAGCCAGTATACAAGACGTATCCAGACTTTTGAGTTTGATATTGTCGTAGGCAGCTGGGGGCAGTCATTGTCGCCCGGCAACGAGCAGCGGGATTTCTGGGGATCTGCATCTGCCGATCGCAATGGCAGTCGCAATCTGGTCGGGATCAGAGACGAGGCCATCGACCAACTGATCGACAAGGTCATATACGCAAAGGACAGGGCTGGACTTGTGGCTGCCACAAGAGCACTGGACCGGGCGTTGTTGTGGAACCATTTCGTCGTGCCCATGTGGCATATTCCCTATCAGCGGATTGCCTACTGGAACCGTTTTGGCAAACCGGATGTGCAGCCGAAGCATTCCATCGGCTTTCCTTCCATCTGGTGGTTTGATGAAGCCAAAGCTGCAAAGGTAAAAGCGTGATGCGAGCGATGTTTCCTGGCGTATTGGCCATGTTGCTGATCGCCGGCCCAGCCCTGGCAGAACCACGTCACGGCATTTCGGCCTTTGGTGAACTGGCGCTGGCCGAAGGCTTCGAACACTTGCCGTATGTCAATCCGGATGCACCAAAAGGCGGGCGAATTACCACCTTGGGTACCGAAGGCAGAATCACATTTGACAGCCTGAACGGCTACATACTCAAGGGTGTGCCGGCACAGCAATTGTCGCTGCTGTTCGACACCTTGATGGTTCGCAATCAGAACGAACCGGACGCGGTATATGGTTTGGTGGCCAAAACCGCAGATGTGGCGCCAGACAAGATGGCCGTCACATTTGCAATGGATGAAGCCGCGGTTTTTTCAGATGGATCCAAACTGACAGCAGAAGATGTGTGCGCCAGCTTCACTCTGCTGAAAGACAAAGGCCACCCCAGTTACCAGATATCGCTGGGTGATGTGGAAACCTGCACCATCGATGCTCCCTATCAGGCAACCTACAAATTCAAGGGTTCCAATGTCCGCGACCTGCCTGCAATCGTTGCGCAATTACCCATATTTTCAAAGGCGTTCTACGATGCAAACGAATTTGACAAAACCACGCTGACGCCTCCTCTGGGATCTGGACCATATAAGGTCAAACAACTTGGACAGGGCCAGTTCATCACGTACGAGAGGCGCGAGGATTATTGGGCGAAGAACAAGCCGGTCAATAGGGGACGGTATAATTTTGATGAAATCAAATTGCTGTATTTCCGAGACCGGACGACCGAACTTGAAGCCATAAAGGCCGGAAATCTCGATTTGCGAGAGGAATTCACGTCGAAGAGCTGGGCAACAGAGTATGACATTCCGGCTGTGAAAGAAGGCCGTTTGATCAAGGAAACGCTGCCTGACGAACGAGCATCCGGTGCGCAGGGGTTTTTCCTGAACATGCGGCGCGCAAAATTTTCGGACATTCGTGTACGCAAGGCGCTGGATCTGGCTTTTGATTTTGAATGGACCAACAAGAACCTGTTTTTCAATGCCTATCGGCGTACCGGTTCGTTTTTTGAAAACTCCGCACTGCGTGCCGCAGCCGAACCGTCCGCAGAAGAACTCACGCTGCTGGCGCCTTTGAAAGACCGATTGCCGCCGGCGGCGTTCGAAACCGTCTACGAACCGCCGGTTACCAACGGGTCCGGGCAAGACCGCAAGCTGTTACGCAAAGCCGCCAATCTGCTGAGCGAGGCTGGCTGGGAGGTCAAAGACGGCACCAGGATCAATGCTGACGGCAAACCGCTTACCGTCGAGTTTCTCATTTTTGCGCCAACATTCGAACGCGTGATCGGACCTTATGTCCGTAACCTGAAACTGCTTGGCATAAATGCCTCGATCCGCCAGGTGGAAGCTGCGCAATATCAGGAGAGATTGAAGAATTTTGATTTTGACGTCGCCGTACAGCGGTTTTCAATGTCGGAAACGCCGGGCGTTGAACTGAAGGCGTTTTTTGGTTCAGACAATGCCGAAACACCGGGCAGCTTTAATCTTTCCGGGATCAAGAACAAGGCGGTGGATGCGCTGATCGCCGACATCATGCAAGCCAGGGATCGAAAGACACTGACGATTGCGGCCAAGGCGCTTGATCGAACCCTAAGGGCAGAGCAATTCTGGGTACCGCAATGGTACAAGGGAGCGCACACGCTGGCGTACTGGGATATATTCGGAAAACCCAAAGTCAAGCCGCGCTTCGGCCGGGGTGTTTTTGACACGTGGTGGATTGATGCCACCAAGGCAGCTAATGTGAAACGTGGTCCTTAGCAACGAATCACACATCCTGCTTTAAAGAGACAGCAAACCGAGACCAGACCGGAAGAGTGAATGGGCGCATATATCGCCAAACGACTGTTGCTAATGATCCCGACACTGTTCGGTATCATGTTGATTTCGTTTGCCATTATCCAGTTTGCACCCGGCGGCCCGGTTGAGCGAGTGCTTGCGCAACTGGCCGGTACTGATGTTGGTGCAACAGCGCGTATTGGCGGGGGTACCGGTGGCGGCGAAGTTGGCGCGGGACAGGCCCCCGGTGCCGGCGCCAGTGAGGGAAGTTTCAAGTATCGCGGCGCGCAAGGCCTCGACCCGGAGTTTATAAAAAAGCTGGAAGAGCAATTCGGCTTTGACAAGCCGGCGCATGAACGGTTTTTCATCATGCTCAAGAATTACGCGACTTTCGACTTTGGGCAGAGTTACTTCCGTGATGTCCCGGTATTGCAGCTGATAAAGGAGAAGCTGCCGGTATCGATATCCCTGGGATTGTGGCTGACGTTCGTGTCCTACGCGATTTCTATTCCGCTGGGCGTGGCAAAGGCGGTGCGCGATGGTTCAAAATTCGACGTGTGGACGTCTGCCGTCATCATTGTGGGCTATGCCATACCATCGTTTCTGTTTGCTATATTGCTGGTTGTGTTGTTTGCCGGCGGTTCATTCTGGAACATATTCCCGCTGAGAGGCCTGGTATCAGACAATTTTGCCGACCTAAGCTGGTGGGAGAAGGTATTGGATTATGCCTGGCACCTGGTGTTGCCGCTAACGGCGTTGGCGGTGTCATCATTTGCCACCATGACGTTGTTGACGAAGAATTCCTTTCTGGACGAGATCAAGAAGCAGTATGTTACCACCGCACGTGCCAAGGGACTGACCGAAAGCCGCGTCCTGTATGGCCATGTGTTTCGCAACGCCATGCTGATCGTGATAGCCGGTTTCCCCGGTGCATTCATTTCGGCCTTCTTTGCCGGTTCATTGCTGATTGAGCAGATTTTCTCACTGGACGGTCTGGGTCTGCTCGGGTTCGAAGCAGCGGTTAACCGGGATTACCCGGTGGTGTTCGCCACCCTCTACATTTTCTCTCTGCTCGGGCTGTTCATGAATCTGGTGACAGATCTGGTGTACACTTGGATCGATCCGCGCATTGATTTTGAATCTCGACAGGTGTGAGCATGGACGCAAGCACCACAATCGATCAGGTCGAACTGAAACCGAAAAAGCCATCGCGTCTTTCCGGTATCAATCAGCGCAGGCTTGCTCTTTTCAAGGCCAACAAACGGGGATTCTGGTCCTTCTGGATATTCCTCTTCCTGTTCGTGGCATCGCTGTTTGCAGAGTTCATTGCCAACGACCGGCCGATCATTGCGCGTTACAAAGGCGAAATACTGATGCCGGTTTTTGCCGATTATCCGGAATCCAAGTTTGGTGGATTTCTCGCGCGAACAGACTTCCGTGACCCGTTTGTTCAGGAAGAAGTCAACGCCAATGGATGGATGATCTGGCCACCGATCCGCTACAGCTTTCAAACGGTCAATAACGAACTACCCAGCCCGGCACCTTCGCCACCAGCTCTGTCATTGTCGCACGAACAGGCCTGCGCACGGTATGACCAGGGCGTTGACGACATCAATTGCATCGCCGGCAACCTGAACTGGCTGGGCACCGATGACCAGGGCCGCGATGTCATCGCCAGACTGATCTACGGATTTCGCATTTCGGTCTTGTTTGGCCTGATCCTGACGGTGCTATCGTCGTTTGTCGGTGTTGCCGCCGGCGCGGTGCAGGGCTACTTCGGCGGCTGGACGGACTTGCTGTTCCAGCGCTTTATCGAAATCTGGACGTCCATACCCACACTGTATCTGTTGATTATTCTGGCGGCGTTCCTCACTCCGAATTTCTGGCTGTTGCTTGGCATCATGTTGCTGTTTTCGTGGACCGCACTGGTTGGAGTGGTGCGGGCCGAATTTCTGCGCGGGCGAAACTTTGAGTATGTCAGAGCCGCACGCGCACTGGGCCTCAGTGATCGAAAAATCATGTTCAAGCATCTGCTGCCAAATGCCATGGTAGCCACAGTCACCTTCATGCCATTTATCCTGTCCGGCTCGGTCACCACGCTGACCGCGCTGGATTTCCTCGGATTCGGTTTGCCGCCCGGTTCAGCTTCGCTGGGCGAGTTGCTGGCGCAGGGCAAGGCCAACCTGCAGGCTCCATGGCTGGGCCTCACCGGATTTGCCGTTGTGTCGCTCATGTTGTCGCTGCTGGTTTTCATAGGCGAGGCGGTGCGTGACGCATTCGACCCGAGAAAGACGTTCGCATGAGCACCGATGGCAATGTGTTGTTGAGCGTCGATAATCTGGCGGTGGATTTCCGGCAGGGTGACAAGGTGACCCATGCCGTTAACGGTGTCTCTTTTGAACTCAAACGTGGTGAGACACTTGCGCTAGTTGGTGAATCCGGTTCGGGGAAATCGGTCACCGCACTGTCCATTCTGAAGCTGCTGCCCTACCCGGCGGCCCATCACCCTTCCGGATCTGTAATGTTCAAGGGCGAGGAACTGCTGGACAGTGACGAAAGCGATTTGCGCAGGGTTCGAGGCAACGACATTACGATGATCTTTCAGGAACCCATGACGTCGCTTAATCCGTTGCACACAGTCGAACAGCAGATCGGCGAGATACTGGAAGTCCACCAGGGCATGGGTGAAACCCGGGCACGCGAGCGTATATTGGAGTTACTGGACAAGGTCGGCATTCGCGATGCCGAAAGCAGGCTCGGGGCCTATCCACACCAGCTGTCGGGTGGCCAGCGCCAGCGCGTGATGATTGCCATGGCCCTGGCCAACAGTCCCGAACTGCTCATTGCCGACGAACCAACCACAGCCCTTGATGTAACAGTGCAGGCACAAATCCTGGAGTTGTTGCATGATCTGCAAAAAGAGTTCGGAATGGCGATTTTGCTGATAACCCATGATCTTGGCATCGTGCGTAATGTGTCGGACCATGTGTGCGTTATGCAGAACGGCAAGATCGTGGAAGCCGGGCCCACAAAGGCGATTTTTACAAGGCCGGAAAATGCCTACACCAAAATGCTTCTGGAAGCAGAACCAAAGGGAGAACCACCCAAGGCCGACACGTCTGCTTCTGCCGTCATCGAAACAACAGACCTGAAGGTCTGGTTTCCGATCAAACGCGGATTCTTTCGCAGAACGGTTGGACATGTAAAAGCCTGCAACCATGTTTCCGTCACCGTGCGTGCGGGTCAGACGCTTGGTGTCGTGGGAGAATCGGGTTCCGGCAAGACGACCCTGGGCCTGGCTCTTCTCAGACTGATCAGCTCTGAAGGACAGATCGTCTATATGGGCGACAGGATAGACGGCAAGACTGAAAAGGATATGCGCCCATTACGCAGGGACATGCAGGTCGTGTTTCAGGATCCATATGGCTCGCTGTCACCGCGCATGTCGATACGCCAGATTGTCGAGGAAGGGCTGCTCATTCAGCAACCCGAACTGACCTATGATGAACGCACCGAACGTATTGCCAGCGTACTGGAGGAAGTCGCCGTTCCAGCTGATGTAATGGAGCGATATCCGCATGAGTTTTCCGGTGGCCAGCGCCAGCGGATTGCTATTGCACGTGCCATGGTACTCGAGCCCAAATTTGTCATGCTGGATGAGCCAACCAGTGCGCTCGACATGTCGGTGCAGGCCCAGATTGTTGATCTCTTGCGCAAGCTTCAAAAAAATCACGAACTTGCCTACCTGTTCATCAGCCACGATCTCAAAGTTGTCCGCGCCCTCGCCAATGATGTTGTTGTGATGCGCAATGGGGTGGTGGTGGAACAAGGCCCCGCAGTACAGATTTTTGACAGACCTGAAACTGACTATACACGCGCGCTACTTGCAGCCGCATTCGATCTGAAATCCGACCATGGCTCGGAGGTGGCGCAGTGACATGACAAGACTTGCCCTGGTCATATCAAGATGGGATCCGCAACCGTGGATCGACCGATTTTCAAAAATCGCTCCTGAACTGGACGTGTGCAGGTGGCCTGACCAGAACATTGCGCCAGAAGACATAGACTATGCGCTGGCCTGGCAACCACCAGAAGGCGTGCTTGCAGGGTTCTCCAACCTGAAGGCGATTTTTTCCCTGGGTGCAGGTGTTGATCATATTTTGTGCGAGCCCAAGTTGCCCAACGTCCCTCTGGTACGCGTAGTCGATCCTGACCTTACCATGCGAATGAGCGAGTATGTGTGTCTTCATGTGCTAATGCATCATCGCCAACAGAGACTGCTGGACAGTGATCAGGCGAAAACTGAGTGGACCGAGCGGCCCCAATGGTCAGCATCAGCGGTGCGTGTTGGTATCATGGGACTAGGTGAACTTGGCCGCGATGCGGCTGAAAAACTGGTGCATCTGGGTTTTCAGGTTAAAGGCTGGAGCAATTCCGCCAAGCAGATAAAGGGTGTTGAATCCTACGCGGGGAAACAAGAGCTGGACGCGTTTCTGAGCGCCACGGATATTCTGGTCTGCCTACTGCCGCATACGCCGGACACACACGGCATTCTCAACCGGCAATTATTCCGCCAACTCAGCCACGACGGGCCGCTGGGTGCACCAGTCCTGATTAATGCCGGGCGCGGTAAACTTCAGGTTGAGACAGACATTCTGGCCAGCCTGGATGCAGGTGAACTGGGCGCAGCAACGCTGGATGTGTTTGAAACGGAACCTCTGCCGGTCAACAGCAGATTGTGGCGGCATCCAAAGGTTACCCTGACGCCCCACAATGCTGCAGACAGCGATCCGCAAGCCCTGTGCAAATACATTGTGGACCAGATCACCCGACACGAGGCAGGCGAGGGATTACTCAACCTGGTGAACCGCCAGAGCGGCTACTGAGCCGCTTCACCGGCGGCTTCCGGTTTGTACATTTCGGGTACCCTCGTCACGCCCGTAATCGGGCCATACAGGTTTGCGATACGACCGATTGCACTACTCAACGGCTCAATCACAACCTGCATGTGATGACCGTTGGAATGGATCAGATTGACGCTGTCCAGCATCATGCCAACATGACCTTCCCAGAAAACCATATCATTGCGGGCAAGTTTAAGGGCGCGATCCTGCTTCAGGGGTTTGCCAAATCCATTTTGCATCATGTCAGCATCTCGTGGACAATCGAATCCACAAGCCTGCCAGGCCAGTTGAACCAGGCCCGAGCAATCCAGACCGGCGACACTCTTGCCTCCCCAAAGATACGGCGCATTGACAAATGCTTCTGCAATAGTTGCCGGATCATTCCAGAATTTATCGACAGGCATCAGATGTTTCAGCCAAACAAAGCGATGATCCCTGAGGCGGGCAAAATCACCTTCCATCTTGATGGCTGAAACAAGCGAGTTCATGTAGACATGCTGAACCGGGTTCGATTTGATATCGGGCTTTACATACAAAAGCGTCGAAGGAACCGCGATGCGATGGGTCGTATCCATTACTTGATTGGTCAGACAACGAGCCGGCAGATACCCCACATAACTGTCTATCAACAATTGAACAAAGGCCCAGCCATCCTGGACCTGAAACACATTGACCTGTTCGCCCAGCAAAGCCTCGGTAACCGTTCTTGCATCCAAACGAGGTTCAGCGTGTACAGTGGCAATTGAAACCGAGATTTGGCGCAATTCAGGATTTACAAACCGCAACGAGTCAACCTTGCCGCGTAGTGCAGCATCTGCAAGATCCTCGCGATAAGCATGAAGACGCGGATCAGGTTTCATAAGTCTGTCCTCAACTCCCGTGCACGCGCTGAAATTGTATCGGCAAGACGCTCGACAAACAATGCTCCTTCAACGGTTCTCTGAATCAGGACGTTGCGCTTGTCTTTTTCATCACGTCGCCTGCTCACCAGACCCAGTTTGCCCATGGTATCCAGTGCACGGGTTATGACCGGCTTTGACACCCCCAGGCGCGCGGCAAGATCACGCACAGTATGCGGCGGCGCCTCCAGATATACCGTCAACAAGATGGATATCTGGCGCGCCGACAAATCCGGTTCATCATCATGAACCAGCGCCAGGTGCACATTGTGCCACAAGCCAAGAACTTCAGCCGTTGTCAATTGAATGCTCATCTATGTCACAAATCATTCTGCTGCAGAACGATTTCCACTCACTTGGTCAAATCAAAACTCACCTGTGCGACGTGCTTGCAGATGTCATTGACGCCGCTGTACCGCTTTGAAACCAATGGAAATTTCAGAGTTTCTGGCAGACTGCGTAAAAGCTCAGCTTGTCCACAACTCAACAGAATACGGTTCAAAATCGTTACGGTACCGTATCAGTTAAACGCGATTCCCTGTGCTGTACAAGCGCTATCTGGTGCTTGGATAGCGTTCGCTCAGCATAGAAAACAGCGCGCGGGAAGCTTGCGGTTCTCCCCCAACCGGCCTTCCGGCTCGTGCCACCGGAACCCAGCCATAGATATCCAGATGTATGTAGGATCCGGATTTTTCAACAAACTTCTTGAGAAACAAGGCCGCGGTAATGGAACCGGCAAACCCGCCAGCACCGACATTATTGATATCGGCAATCCTGGATGAGAACATTTCATTGTAACGATCCCAAAAGGGCAATCGCCAGACCGGATCGTTGCTTGTCATGGAATGCCGGGCGAGGTCGGAGGCCAACTCGTCATCATCTGTATAAAATGGTGGCAAATCAGGCCCGAGCGCAACGCGGGCGGCCCCGGTAAGAGTAGCCATGTCGATCAGAATCTCCGGACTTTCTGAGTCGGCCAAATCCAGTGCATCGGCCAGGACAAGGCGGCCTTCGGCGTCCGTGTTGCCGATCTCAACGCTAAATCCCTTTCGACTGGTCAGCACATCTCCCGGCCGGAACGAATTGCCTGCCACCGAGTTTTCGACTGCCGGCACGAGAACACGAAGCCGGACGTTCAGTCTTGCTGCCATGATCATGGATGCCAGGGACAGCACCGCCGCTGCGCCGCCCATGTCCTTTTTCATCAAGACCATCCCGGAGGCCGTTTTCAGGTCCAGACCCCCGGTGTCAAAACATACCCCCTTGCCTACAAGTGTTACTTTTGGCGCGCCTTGCTTGCCCCACTGCAGGTCAAGAAGACGCGGCGCATCATCTGCGGCGCGTCCGACCATGTGGACGAGAGGAAATTTCTTCTCCAACGCAGCCCCTTTTGTAACGGAAACCGTTGCCTTGAACTGCCCGGCTATTTCGCGCACTGCCTGTTCCAGTTGAGAAGGGCCCATATCCTCAGCCGGGGTGTTAATCAAGTCGCGCCCCAACATGACAGCATCGGCACGTGCGATCAGACGGCCGCGGTCAACACCTTCGGGACACACCAACCGGGCACGTTTTTCCGTTTTGGTCTTGTTTTTGCGATTTAGGTAGCGAGTGAATTTGTAACTGTGCAGCAACCATCCCAGCGCAACCAACTCCGGACTGGAAAACCCGTTTGCCAATACATAGTCGCCAGATGGCAAGGCGCTGGACAGGGTTCCCGGTTCAAACGGATCGGCTGACTTCTCCTCTCCCGTTCCATAAAGCACAAGCGCCAATTCACCGTCGTCGTTTGCAATGCACAAATGCTTGCCTGGCCCGGCAGAAAATCCGTTGGCCGTAATCCAGGCCTTCTGGGCGCCTGAAAGTGTCTCGACAACTGCTTTGAGGGTATCAGCCGTCACGCCCAGCACTGGAATTGCACCCTTTGCATTTGACCGGGCGAGAAGGATCGATTTTGCCGATATCATGGGTTGTTCGCCTCTCACGATAGAATGGGACAGGCAAACCGCGATCCGCAAAATGCCTTTCAAAAGACTGTGTCTCACAAAATGCCGGCCAGGCAACTGACCGTCAATCATGGTTAACAGTTTATTGAGAGTTCACCGTACAAGATCGCTCCTGAGATTGGCGGGCCAGTCGGTGATTCCATCGATAGGGGTAAACATATGCGACAACCACTCAAGATCACCATGCGTGAAAAGCTGGCGGCAGCCACTTGTGCGACAGCTCTTCTGCTCACGGGATGCGCCTATGACAACCAGCTCGAACCCGGAACCGTTGATCCTGTTGTGACAGGATCCGTCTCCCCGAAACCTTCAATCAGGCAAACCGCCGAAGCAGCGAAAGCCTGGAGAGAAAACCCGCAGAGCGTTCGTCGCGCGGTTGTCTATGCAAGATTGCTGGATTCCAGCGGCAACAGAAATGCAGTTATCAAGGTTCTCGAAACAACGCTGACCCATAATCCCGATGATGCAAAACTCGTGGCTTATCTGGGCAAGGAACTTGTGCTGGCCGGTCGCACAAAGGCTGGCATCGAACAGTTGAACAAGGCCATTGCGGCTGGAGAAGACAACTGGAAAGTACATTCAGCTCTGGGATCTGCCTATGATCAGATCGGCAAACACGGCAAGGCACGCGCTGCCTATCAGAGCGCGCTGGTGCTGCAGCCTCAAAAAGTCTCGATCCACAACAATATTGGCATGTCCTATATCCTTGAGGGAAATCTCAAGCAGGCAGAGGCTTCGTTGCGAGCCGCGCAAAAACTGCCGGAAGGCGAATTCAATCAGACACTGCGGCAAAATCTGGCACTGTCGGTGGGATTGCAGGGCAGATTCAAAGAGGCAAGTGAAATCGCCAGCCGGGATCTGCCGCCAGAGCAGGTCGAACAGAATCTCGCTTTCCTCAAACGCATGCTGAACCAGAAAAACACCTGGAAGCAAATGAAAAGCGCCGGTTAAGAACGCCCAGTTCGCACTGGGTCTGTCTGGCGTATCGCACAAAAAATGGCCGATGCTTTTATTGCAGCATCGGCCATTTTTGTTGTTCTCCTGATCAATGAACCAGGCGCGTTCAGGTTATCCGAAGGCAAGGATTCCAGCAGGACCAAGCAGAACGATAAAGATCACCGGCAGGAAGAAGCCGACCATCGGCACTGTCAGCTTTGGTGGCAATGCAGCGGCTTTTTTCTCTGCCATAGCCATACGATCATCCCGGTTTTCCTGGGCCAGCACGCGCAACGCGACCCCAACCGGCGTACCGTAGCGCTCTGATTGCACCAGACTGGTCACAACTGATTTCACCGTCGCCATGCCGGTACGTTCAGCAAGATTCTCAAATGCCTTGCTGCGGTCACCAATGAATGAAAGCTCCGCAATGGTCAGCGTCAGCTCTTCAGCCAACGGAACCGATTGCGAGCCGATTTCCTGAGAAACGCGTGCCAGAGCCGCCTCGACAGACATGCCAGACTCGACACAGATCAGCAGCAGGTCCAGCGCATCAGACCAGGCCCGCTGGATCGACTGCTGACGCCGTTTGATAATGTTGGTGAGGAACAGATTTGGCAGATAGAAGCCGGCAACTGCGCCTATCAGGGCAGTGGTAATGCGCATGGAGCCCGTTACCTGATCGGCAAATACGGTTGCGGAATACACAAAAACGATCACGCCTGCGAATATCGGGGCAATAGCCCTGGCCGCAAGATAGGTCACCAGGTGCTTTTCAGAACGCAGCCCGGCCTGCCGCAACCTTTTTCGAGACGTTTCAGCCTCCAGCAGGTTCTTCAGATTGAGGGCATCCACAATTTGCGCGGCTGCACCTTTGGGTACATTGTCCCTGAGCCCCCTGTTATCCTTGTTCTGCAAGGCTTCGCGGTTCTGGGTGCGCATCTTTTCGCGTTCAGTTGCCAGGGTCTTCATGCGGGTTTGCATTTTGTCGCCCTGAAGCAACGGTGCCGTCAATGTTACAACGGTCGCAAATGCGGCAAGCGCAACAAGGATCGTTATCAGATTGCGCGGTTCCAGCAGAGAATAGATAAATTCAATCATGATTGATTAGCTTCCGTTTGATCAGAAATCAAAATTGATCATCTTGCGCATTACAAGAACGCCACAGCTCATCCACAAGCCAGACGCGACCAGCAAGACATTGCCAATCTTTGTCTCGAACAGTGGCAGCAGGTAAGTCGGGTTCAAGACCATCATAGCCCCCGCGATACAAAACGGCAGGGCGCCGATGATGGCGGCTGATGCTTTGGCCTCTTGCGACACTGAGTCAATCTTCTGCTTCATTTTCTTGCGATCGCGCAAGACACGCGAAAGATTGCCGAGCGCCTCAGCAAGATTGCCGCCCGTCTTGGCTTGTATGGCCATCACGATGGCCAGAAAATTCACCTCCGCCAGCGGCATACGTTCATGCATGCGTTCCAGGCCTTGATCAATGGTAATACCAATACGCTGACCTTCAACGACTTCGGAGAACTCCGGACCAACAGGCGCAGGAGTTTCCTTTGCAATAACCTTCAGGGCATCAGATACAGGAAGTCCTGCCTTGATACCGCGAACCATAACGTCGATTGCATCGGCAAATTCGCGCAGAAATGTCTCGCGACGGCGTTTGGCGAGATAATTGAGGAACCAGCGCGGCAATCCGAATGCTCCCACCACGCCTGCAATCGCGGCGACATAGATCGGAACGCCAACGATGAAAGATCCGGCGAAAAAGACGGCCCCCACTATCACGGATGCGATAACAAACGCGTTCATTGATATATCTAGCCCGGCCTGCCCAATCATTTGCCGTAATGTGAGCTTCTTTCTTCGCTTTTTTTCGGCTTCTTCGAATTGCTTCAGCGTGTCCTGAATCTGTCGACGCCTTGCGGCGGATTTATCCTTGCCGCCGCCTTTGACCTTGGAGCTGGTTTCGCCAGACGTAACACGACGAGCACGCCGATTGACGTCCGCCTGGCCCGAGAAGTAGGGAAACAACAGACCAATCGCCAACCCTCCCACACTAAGGGCGGCGAATACGATGAATGCGACTTTCGTCAATTCCGGACTGAATTCCATTTCCTGTACTGTCCCTCAAATCAGCATCGTGTTTGCTTGAATCGTTCAAGGCCAAACGCTGATCGTTCTTAAAATCCCAGAGCAACTGTTTGGGCACGGACCCCATATCGCTGCAGCGTCAAGGCGTTCAACCGTCATACTCTTCTTCTGCTACTTCTGCGTTCTCCAGCGCCGTTGCCAGTCGGGCTTCTTCGCCATAATAGCGCGCGCGGTCCCAGAAATTTGGTCGCGCTATACCGGTTGACCGATGCCGTCCGATGATTTTGCCGTTGGCGTCTTCACCAACAATTTCATATACAAACAGATCCTGCGTAATGATCACGTCGCCTTCCATGCCAACAACTTCAGTCACATGGGTAATTCGCCGTGAGCCGTCACGCAGGCGAGCTGCCTGAACGATTACGTCAATGGAACCGGTAATCATTTCCTTAATGGTTTTGGACGGAAGGGAAAAACCGCCCATAGTGATCATCGATTCCAGCCTGGAAAGTGCTTCGCGCGGCGAGTTGGCGTGCAGTGTTCCCATTGATCCGTCGTGACCGGTATTCATTGCCTGCAAGAGGTCAAATGCCTCCGGTCCGCGAACCTCACCGACAATAATGCGTTCAGGCCGCATGCGCAGGCAGTTCTTGACCAGATCACGCATGGTTATTTCACCCTCACCTTCCAGGTTAGGGGGGCGTGTTTCCAGACGCACAACGTGTGGCTGTTGAAGCTGAAGTTCCGCGGCATCTTCACAGGTGATGACCCGTTCATCATGGTCAACATAACCGGTCAGACAGTTCAAGAGTGTGGTTTTACCTGAACCTGTACCGCCCGATACAAGGACATTGCACCGAACACGGCCAATGATCTGCAAGATTTCCGCCCCATCAGGCGTAATGGACTCAAACCTTACCAGATCATCCAGGCGGAGGCGGTCCTTCTTAAATTTACGAATGGTAAGCGCAGCTCCGTCGATCGCCAGCGGCGGCGCGATCACGTTGACACGTGACCCGTCCATCAAGCGGGCATCACATATGGGGCTGGCTTCGTCGACGCGGCGACCAACTTGACTGACGATACGCTGACAAATATTCAACAGCTGGGCATTATCACGAAACCTGATGCCGGCGTCCATCATCTTGCCGTCAACTTCAATGAAGCAGGTATCCGAGCCATTGACCATGATATCGGCGATGTCATCGCGTGCGAGCAAGGGCTCAAGAGGACCGTAACCAAGAACGTCATTGCAGATGTCTTCAAGCAGCTCTTCCTGCTCGGCAATAGACATTGCAACGTCCTTGAGAGAGATAATCTCATTGACGATGTCGCGAATTTCATCCCGCGCTGCATCACGATCCAGCTGCCCGAGTTGGGTCAGGTCGATCGCATCGATCAGCGCGTTGAAGATTGTCGTCTTGATATCGTAGTAATTGTCTGAACGACCGGATTTTCCGGCGGACGCCGGTCTGGGCGGTGCTACTTTTGCCGGTGCTGCATCCTGCGCGGACGAGCCCGCACCGGATTGGCTCGGTTGGACAACACCCGTCCCGTCCAAATCCAATCCTGGAATAACCTGGGCTTTCGCGGCTGCAGGTGCAGCAGTCGCGGTATCCTTGGGGTCAATCTCTTCCGGCGCAACCGGTTTAGCCGGCGGCTTTGCCGCTGGGGTTTCTCCCCGTTTACCAAACATTACTTCTTCCTCAGCATCGGCAACAATTTGGCAAGTGCAGAGACACCCTTACCTTTCTCAGGCGCTTCGGGAGTTTTGCCAATCAGTAATTGGCCAAGCATGTTTATCTGTTCGCTGGCTTTGGATTTCGGGCCTACTTCCCCGATCATCTGGCCGTTGCTTGCGGCAGTGCCAAAGACATGCGCATCAAACGGAATAACCGCTACGGGCTCGACGCCAATGGCCTTCGAGAATTCGCTCACCGGGATTTCAGGACGCTTTTGAACACCTACCTGGTTCAGAACAATCAGCGGCGCCTTGTCATTGGGCCGGGCATTGGTGAGGAAATCAAAGATGTTCTTTGTATTCCGCAAGGATGCGAGATCAGGCGTTGACGTTATGATTACATCATCCGCGTTGGTAAGAAGTTGCTTTGACCATGCTGTCCACAAGTTCGGAACATCAAGGATAATAAGCGGCGCGGCTGAGCGAATCGCATCGATAATCGGTTCCAAAGTATCGACTTCAATTCCCAAAGATTTCTCAACCTGGGCCGGGGAAGACAAAAGGTTCAATCGCTCATTGCACTTGGTCAGCAGCCGTTCAACCATTGTCTGGTCAATGCGATCTGAAGACGCTATGGCTTCCGCAATGCCCTGAGCCGGATCCTGGTTGAAATTCAGGCCTGCTGTTCCAAATGCCAGATCCAGATCAGTAACGATAGTATCGACCTGATACTCACCCGACGCCAATGAAGCGATGTTGTGAGCGATCGTGCTGGAACCGACACCGCCCTTTGCTCCAATGAATGCCATGATGCGACCGATCGGATCGGCGCCCGGATCATTGAACAGCGAGCTGATGGCATCAATTATCTGCAACTGGTGAACCGGCGCCACGAGGTATTCACTAAGCCCCTGGCGGATCAGTTCACGGTATAGGATAACGTCGTTTACATGGCCTATCAGAACGACTTTGGTAGACGGATCACAGACCTGGGCCAATTGGCTCAATTCCGACAGAACCTGATCACGATTACCTTCCGTTTCCAGAATAAGCACCTCTGGTGTGGTGGCGTCACTATAGGCCTGGGCCGCCGACATTATGCCGCCATTTCGCACGTCAACATGTGCGCGGTTCATCCGGCGATCAACAACCACCTGCTGCATTGCACTGATTGTCGCGTCGGTCGTGCAGAACACCGAAATGTTGATTCGCGGAACAGAAGCGACAACCTGTGCCGGATTATCAATAACTCTTGGTTGTGGTTCAGTTTGGTTCATGGTTTCCACTCTTGTCCGTTTAGCTACCGTCGCCCACGTCGCTTGACTTGGCTTGAGCTTGGGCCGCTTGGGCTGCGGTCGTATCTTCGCCGCCGATGTACTTCTTGAAGACCTCGTTACGCCTGCTTGCGCTTGCCGATGTAGACGTGCGCGGTGTCTCGAAATCTTCCGGATTGGCGACCATGGCAGCAAGATTGTGTTGCCCGGTACAGCCAAAGTTTTTGTAATTCTGATTGGAATAGGTTTCAGAAAGGTTGTCGTTCCAGTCGCCACATTCACTTGTGACCGCAAATCTGCGGCTAAATGACAGCAAAACAGGCGACCGGGCACTTCCCTTGTAGGAAGTGTGCTTGATGCGATGCGAACTGACGCCCTCGCGCTCAAGTAGTTGAGCCACTCTTGCTGCAACTGCATTGCCCACCATGGCCCCTGCAGGGCGACGAACATGGATCTTGACAGCTTCGGTTTCGTTTGCCTGATGTGCAAACTTCCTGATCGCATTCTGCTCTTTGTTGGTGAGCCTGGCTGACCGGGTCGGCACCTGTAGTTTTACGGTACCCTTGGCAACCTCAATCGGATGCGCTTCATAATACATTTGCGGCATGTAGATGTCATCTACGCCACCGGACATCTCATGTTGGCAGGCAGACAGAGCCAGAAGGGCAACAGCTGGAGCCAGCATACGCATTGATTTGCGGGACTTTGATACAAACTTGTTCATTTTCAATCTCCGTGGCGCTGCCATTATTCGACTATGAAGCCGACATTGCCGTGATAGGTGGATCCTTTTCCGGTACTGCCCTGACTGCCGTACATCTTGTTGAGACGGCCAAACAGGATGGTTTGACGGTCGGTAGCGATTGCCAGGCTCTCGGCCGGGTTGGTGAGTTGACGCTCGTTGACCGGCTTGACGATGAACGGGGTCACCATGACTGTCAGCTCGGACGTGTTTTTCTGAAAGTCGCGCGAACGGAACAGTTGACCGAGAACTGGCAAGTCCTTTGCCCCGGGAATACCTGCGATCGCCTGCTTGGTCTGATCGCGGATAAGACCGGCCATGATCATTGATCCACCTGACGGTAGTTCGATGGTCGTTTCGGCCTTGCGTGTTGTGAGCGCAGGTATCCTGAGGGTATTAATTTGAACACTGTTCTGGGTTGTCGTTTCGGAGACTTCCGTATTGACCTTGAGACTGATACGACCGGACGATAAAACGACGGGTGAATATCCCAACGCTACGCCAAATTCCTTGAATTCCACCGAAATACTACCGTTGTTGTCCTGGGCAACGGGAATTGGAAATTCTCCACCAGCGAGAAACTTGGCGCTTTCGCCGGAAATGGCTGTCAGGGTCGGCTCAGCAAGCGTCCGCAACAAGCCATCCTGCTCCAAAGCCCGGATGAATGAGTCTATGCTGTTGCCATAGGTCAACCGCGTACCGGGGCCGTTTCTCCCTAAAGGCAAACCTGACAGAGGATTAGGCGGAAATGCAGTGCCGCCACTCGCAGCGCCGTTCAGAGGAAACGTGTTTCCTGTCAACATGCCGGCGGTGAAACTTCCTGACGAGAACGCGGCATTATAGTCAATGCCAAGCTGCTTGAGCACGTCGCGCTGCACTTCGGCAATGCGGACCCGGAGCGTCACCTGTTCGCGCGCCGCGATGGTCAT